>Ga0307514_10000103_pt1 | contig 236023 bp, 192 predicted proteins | sample 16_EM_MG_FD_203088 | JGI IMG/M metagenome (GOLD analysis project Ga0307514, IMG submission 203088) | Populus trichocarpa ectomycorrhiza microbial communities from riparian zone in the Pacific Northwest, United States - 16_EM | ecosystem: Host-associated > Plants > Roots > Unclassified... | reverse complement strand
ATCGTGTAACGAGACATGTCGCATCGACATAAGGTCGATCGATGACTAATGGTGCTAACTACAAAAGAGGCAAGTTACATCATAGTCCTTGGCATAGTGATATCCGTACTTCCAATCAGCTCAACATCCGTTTACTGAAAAAGCGATATTGGTGTCAGGGCTCTTACGCCTGCGCTTTGCCTCATAGGCATACATGTGGTAATTATAGCAATACGATTGGAAATGTGGATGCGAGTGAAATTAGACGTAGATGTATATGTAAGATTGTCGCTAGAGATCTACGGCTCGTGACGAGCCGACTATATAGAATGGCCGTTACCTGCCACGGGTCACGTGCCACCGTTACATTGCTGTTTCACAAAAGATCCATATTAAAATCAGGTATTCAACATCCAGTAATCACTGTTGGATGTTTTGAATTGTGCAATATTGATTATTTTGGAATCCATGCTTTTCCTGTTATGTTTTGTATCTCTGCCTATAATGGTGGTCAATAGTTCTGTGATGAGCTCAACTATTCACACAATCTCTTGAGTACAAATATACTTAGAGTTGCTTACTAATCCAGTATCTTGTCTTCCTTATTTAGAGCAAACACCAAACACCAGCATATGAACAAACTGAGATAATTCAAAAATAACGTCCTCCCATGGCAAGCCAGGTAGAGGGAGTCTTACCAACGACTGATTGCATTGGAGCGTGTTGCTTGAGATAGGCTGCAACTGAGGCTGCAAAAGTCTAGTACTGCTTACAAAGTTTTGCATCATGCAGTATACATGGCACCCACTCCATGGTCATGCAGGTTGCCTATTCTACAACTGCATTAGACTGAGATGTGTAGGGCATAGGCTTCTCCTTTCTAGATTCCTTCTGATTGTAGTTATTCTGCCAACTTCTTGAAGGTATACCCACCATCTCCATCTGTACTAAATCTCTTCACTTGCTTTCCAGACTCCTTTTCTCTAAGTGCATTGCATTTTTTGAATTTCTCCAGGGCTTCTGACTTTTATTTCAATATGTACTAATGCATACACCATGTGGCATAGTCATTGAAAAGCTGAATATGTCAACCCTCTCTGATGGATATTTTCAAGCAACCATATATTTCGGAGTGCAGTTGCAGTGGAAGCTCTGCGGAACAGAAAGGGGATTTTGCAGTAATCAAGTTTCTTGTCCATTTCCATTTGATGCAACTCTTGCGTTTACACTTACTGGGTATTCCTGAAGCATTTGAGATTTTCAGTAAGATCTCAAAAGCCTTGAGTACGATGAGTGCCAAGTGGCAGTACCATTACAATCACTGTTTAGCATTGTGCCGCGATGTATACCCAGTCATCATGAGAGCTATTAGGCAGCTGACATTCTCAATCATGGTGTATTTGGTTGAATCCCAAACCAGATTTCAATCCAGAACAGATAGCGCATTAACTTGTAGTCCAGTGGTATTCCAATTGCCATGGCAATATTGGAGGTTAAGATTGTAGTACTCTACCAGTTCAACTTCGGTGTCTTTCAGCATTATCTGAAACGGTGTGATGTGGTTGAATCATGCTGGCAAATGTACTGCTTTTTGAAGTATGATCGTTTATATCTATCCATCTGGAAATTGACAAATCAACCTTAGACTTCAATATCCAGAAGGAAAAGAGATAACCAGTTGTATCCCACAACCAGCTTCCTATTTGGAGATAATTCAGTTTAGGTGACAAACATTAATGGATGACATGGAATCTTAGTCGTCTAGTGTTAACAACGAGTCTGGGTAACCCACCAGTGGTCCAGGTTTGAACTGGAAAAATGGTTAGGTTCAATTCAAGACCAACCCAAAGACCCAATCCGCTTTGTCTTGGCAGGGTTGTTATCTGGACCTGACATAGAGCCGTGGGTCTTTGGCCAGAATGGAAGTGAACCGCGGTTCCAACTTTATAATTTCTACAGCTTTCGCTGCAGTTAAGTTTTCAAGTTCTGAACGTATCATGACATGATGCGTAGGCCGATTTTGCAGTTTTACAAGCTTTTGCACCTCCAGCATTCGGATTTGCAATCTGACTGCAATTCATTTACTGGCTGTGAAATGAAGGCCCAATTTAAGCGAAATTCGTGGGTTTTCGATATGTGACTCCACCAATTGTGGTTGTATCGCAAATTTGAATGTTGGAGGTGAAAGCGTAGCTAACTCTGCACAATCTATGTATTGATCATGGCACAATTCATTCAGAACTCAAATTCTTAATTGGAGCCAAAGTTGTGAAGTTGAAATGCCGCGTTTTTGGTGATCAAACTGGCACAATTGCAACGGTCTGGGTTTTCGTGTGGTATAACCCATTGCATCAGTTCAGTTCCGGTGCGAACCCTTACCAAGAACGATTCTAGCAGATTGGAACCGTTGCTACCACTAGAGTCGTCCAAACACAATTGTTGATCCACTCAGTGCATGCAGCATTTGTGATAGCTGCCATCCAATAGTACTAGATTGGAGTGGTGAGAGTCGAAGTTGTGAATTGGTCAGTTGATTCTGTGGTGGCAGTATTGGCAGTCCTTGGTGGATTCCAACATCACTTGCTCAAGTGGATCTCCAGGCTATGCCTTCTCCATTTGGAAAGAACATACGTCCACTGATCATTCTCTCTCTAATTTACTTCATTATGTCTATTATTCCTCTCTGCATCTTTGCCACAATTACCATCTTTTCTATCTTTACCACCCTTGTTTGCCAATAGTATAGCTCCTGGGGATAGCCCATTCTATGTCCAGACTGCAGCTTCTTTTCGACGAGCTTGGTGACAATCTCATTAGGTGTGGCAGTCATTGTGGTGATTTTTCGCATTATGAGCTCCAGAAAGACTTTGCACTTTTCCTGCATATAGTCGCTGGGACATAGGTAGATGATGTGTTCCCGCTCACTCATCTTGGTGATTGTCTGTACATTCACATTCACACCAGTGAGTGCAGTATCAGGACTTGAAGTTGAAGTTGCTATCAATTCAAAGAGGACATTGTCATTGTTCAGTGTGCAATCGATGCGCAATGGGTTGTTGTTGACATATTCACCGTCAAAAGCTTGATGCTCCAAAGGTCATCCATGATTTTGAATATGCTGAGCTACAACTTCAACTTTTAGGCTAATGTGAGCACTTTTCTAAACATCGGCACATTGTTGACGACCATGAAATCTACTTGGAATGTGGGCTCGCTGCCCTGCAAAATTGTTGCTCTCGCAACCACCTCGCATTTTGGCCAGTCTTTGAAAGTGGCCATCTCTGTGGTAGCGGTGTGTATAGTGGGTTCTTTCGGCTTGTCATTGTATTCTTTGATCATAGTATTCACTTGCATCCACTCAAGAAGTTGGGCTATGTCAATTGCCCATTTTACATTGTTTGTGTCGTTGTACTTGGTTATGGTGATAGCAATCAAACTCTTCTTGAATAATCCCAATCTTGTATCACCACCATCAGTAATAGTAGTCTCTTGGACTCATTGAAGTCCACCAAGCGGCCACTATCTGAACCATGAAAAGATGTGGAATTATGGCCCAGCTTGTGGAGATGCTTTGCCATGATGATTGTGACCTCTGTTTGACAAACAAAGTGGAAGAGTTGATTGTGATTGTCTATTGAAATCGTAAAGTCTGATAACATACTAAACTGTGGTGCTTGCACAGATAGTCAAGTGTGTGTCGACATATGTCAAAATGTGAATAATGTATTATATAATGAGACAAGTTGCAACAATATAAGATTGATTGATTACTAATAATGCTAGCTACAAAATAGGTATGTTATGTCATTGTCCTTGGTATAGTTATATCCCTATTGCCAATCAGCTCCACAATCTTCTTTAATAGCTGTTATGAAGGCTTCATAATTATCCAATCAAGTATTTGAAACTCTCTATCAACCTCCAAGTTAGTCCATCCAATTTGTCATCTTTGTTGACATCTGTGCTGTAGATGGATAATTATACCTGTGATGGTTTACTGACGAATTCACCATGTGGGGCTAACTGTACACGTATTGGTATGTACGAAATGGGAAGGTAGATCGTAATGTATTGAGCCAGCTATCAAACTGCTTTTCTCCACTTGAGTACCATTTTGAATGGATCATATCAAAGATTTTTGTATTTATTAATTTTGGTCAAACAGACATTCTATAGTATTTTGAGTTCACTTCCATTAGCTTAGTATAACGCACATGTGATTGCATCTTTTGAAAACTGACAACATTGAATATCTCTTCCAATTCATTGAATATCTCTCACATGGCAGCTCTCTCTGATTGTGTGATCGCATCAAGCTCAGACTTACACTGGTTTTCACTCAGACTGTCACTCTGGGCTGGATTTATTGGTTTATTGATTTTGTCATGACTGTGGATACTTTCATCATAGTTGTCATTCTCAAAAAGTACACTGGACGATTAGGTAAGAGTTGGGGTAACTTAGTATAGGGTAGGTTGTAGGTATTCGGAGCTGAAACATTCACTTTCCAAGTACAATTAACCTTTGGTAGCAATGATAGGAGACTTAGGAGAAGATTGATAGTATAGTGCCAAGCAGGCTGCTTGGTTCTGTTGTTTGTGTGATTTATTGCCATGGTATTGTGTGATAGAGGTAGAATTCAAATATTCTTGTGAGTGAATAGTATTCAATTACTGCATAGTTCAATAGTATCCAAGTGCATCAATGTATATATCTAACTGTTGATCCATTATATTGTGCTGTGGTTGAATACAAGGGTAAGTAACTATATATGGAGAAATATATTGTACAATCTTCAATTCAGCTCAATGTGGCACTATGTAGGTAATTACCATGTGGTACATGCTTACTCATCCTGAGTCAGATGCTACTTTGCATCCATTTGCTTAGATCTCCCTTGTACAAATAGTATAGCAACAGTGACAGCAGATACAGATTGACTCATATAATTGACAGTATTTAATTGTATGTATACTGCTTGTCATGTAGTCATCCAGTTCTGTAGTACATATATACTATAAAAACTGTAACATGTTTTCGAACTGTGTTTGTAGAAAGCATAATGTGAAAAGTACTAGACTAACTTAAGGAATATTATTTATAACATAGTATTTAAAACAATTGAAGACTATTAGAAAATCACATTTACCAGAAATTAATATACTTTACTACTTGTAGAAATTATATAATTTTGGAAAATTCAAGACTACTAAAATGATATTGAGATATTACAACTATACATAATGATTTTGGTCACAGTATTACTTAGATGATTCAGGGTTAATTGCCACTGTGAATGTTGTATGCCCATGTACGAGATAAACTATATTATAATAAATATCCATAGATTGTGATAATTTAAAATGAGTGACAGCAGTTGCAAATGCAGTTGCTGTTTGATAGTAACAATTCTAACTAAAGTAATCATAGTTGGTATAACTAATTAATTAATGCAGTAAAGTTGAATAGAAAACAATTTGTATAACTAGTATATATATTTCTAATAGTACTTTAGGTTTTCTAATAGGTTTCTCTAGTTGCAAGTTTTATAGAGATAACAATTTAAAGTGTAAAATATATATTGGCAAAATTGTAATTGAAAAGAATAGTATTATAAATATTTACCCTCTGATAGTTTAAAAACTAATGGATTAAGGCAGTAAGAATTGAATTGAAGTTAAAAAAGTATATCGCTTAGTATGTCTCAATATCACAGTATATACAAATATCTTTAAATATCTAGGGAAATTTCTTTTAAGTATATATTACAGTTAAAGAATTATAATTGTCTATAGTGAGATAGAGTTATACTATTAATTTATCATTTTTACCAGTATAGATTTAATTCAATTAGCAGATTTCTAAATTTAATTTTAATTTTTAAAGATGGATATACAACATAGACTAGAAACAACAGTAGACTGTGTTAGTAGATTGAAATATTGGCTACATGCCATTCAATATATCACATTTAGATTATAAATATCATCTGAATATTGTAAAGAAGTTCACTAAGCCCCAAGATGACCCATTGTTGTATTCTTGACATTGGTATCTAAAGTTCTTTTTGAAAACTAAATACACAGCTACTTTTGAATAACATAGTACTTAAGAGTATAGCCAGGTAATACAATTGTGAATGAGAAAAGTGGGGTAGTCTGAAGTGGTTAGTAGAGGCCAATATAGAGTATATTTTTTTGTACTTTTGGGTTTAAAACCATGTCAAGGTGATGCGTTACAAATTTGGTGACAATAGAGTCGCTAGTGGTGATATCAGAGATTTGTCGGGGAGTGGTTTCCACCTACTAGCCGGTTTCACCCTCGCGTACGTTAAGTTGTTTCAGGGGAAGCCGAGGTTACAACTCCGTGTAAGTGTTACCAACAATCCAAATAGCTTCAACACCTCCTCGCCTTCTCGCACACATCGTCTATTCCTCCCCAGAATTTGGACTTTCCGCATTATTGACATTATACTAACGTGCTACAGTTAACTTTACCAGTTTGGCATCTCGTCATGATGGTGATCAAGCCTAGTGTTTTGCCGCTTATCCCACTTCCTTATTCTACAGTTCTCTTACCCGGCGTTGTTCGTATGTTATCACCTCTTTACCAATCTTGAATTAGATGCCTTGTGCTCGGTTACGGATCGCGCAGCTAATGGGATTGATACGAAAGTGCGAGTCTTCATCTCTGACAGACGCGACATCACCGCACTGCTCAACAAGCTGTCCGATAACTCCAAAACACTAGATACGTCAAACGTAGCGATTGGAGTTATACCGTTGAGGCTTCCGCACGGCCTTGAAGATGTGTCGCGTGTTGTGCATGAAGAAGGCGATGAAGTAGAGAAAGGGTCGCAATGTAGTGGTACGGATTCCACAAAATCCATGTCGGTGTCGGCCCTGAACGTCGATCCGTCGTCCGCTACGGTAGACGAGCTCTTTACGCATGGAACGGTCGCGCGAATTGTAGGACTCGAGGGCTCCTCACATTGTCACTCTGTCGATGAGGTGAGGAGCTCCAGTTACAATATGGCGATTGTGGTGGAAGGTGTGAGCCGGTTTGCAGTAAAACAGTTCCGACAACGGACTCCATGGATTGAAGCTGATGTGGAACATTTCGTCGATGACCCTATTGCACCCAATGATGAGTACACGGTACAACATTTCTTGCGGCTTAAGGAGCTATCGAGAGAGCTTATTTCACTGCTGCGATCCAACAAAACTTGTGGTATTGGGTTACCACCGATAATTGCACGGAGATTGGAAATTCTCATCGCTAAGAAGGATGCGAACGATGCCGGCTCGTTGGCAGATTTTATGGTCTCGGCCGTTGAGGCAACGTTTGCAGAACGATTGCAGTTTTTGGCAGCTGTTGCGGTTCCTGCAAGACTCGAAAAAGCCGTCGTAATATTGTCGCGGCAAGTCGATAATCTCACTGCTGTGAAGCAGAGGAGGAATCCTCAAATATCGCCAGTTCCTCATTTGATTGTCATGGAAAATCGGAGAGCCACTCCAGCGGCTAGATCAAGGTTAAGGAGAGGAATTGCTGGTATGGGTAGTGGTGATGATGATGACGACGATGACAATGAGATTGAGGAACTGGCGAAGACATTGAACGACGCAGAGTTAAGTCCTGAGGCGAACAAAGCTGCCAAGAGAGAACTGCAGCGTTTGAAGAGAATGAGTCCTGTGCAAGCGGAGTATGGTGTTTGCAGGACATATTTAGAAACCCTCGCGGAGGTAAGTTAGCGTTATATCCCATGATGTGGTAGCCTACCGTCACACTATATCACTCGAGTCGATTCGTAGGTGACATTTGCGTCAGATTCCGTGGACAAAAACTACGGACGATCAGCTAGATAATACCACTCTTGCACACGCCAGGAAACAACTCAACAATGATCATTATGGACTGGGCAAAATTAAAAAGCGCCTTCTGGAATACCTGGCTGTTCTTCGGCTAAAGCGCCAACTAGAACAAGAGCGTGAATCCGCAGAATCGAATATCCAGACTGCGAGCAAGGAACTCGTGAAGGCCAGCGACATAAAGCACGAAAAGACTTTTGGCATTCCCGCTGCGAATCAGGCGAGGGGGCGTATAATGGACAAATCACCAATCTTACTTCTTGTGGGGCCTCCTGGGACTGGAAAAACTAGTCTGGCCAAAAGCGTGGCACTGGCACTGAACAGAAAGTTTCACAGGATCTCACTCGGAGGCGTGCGAGATGAGGCCGAAATTAGAGGTCACAGGCGCACGTATGTTGCTGCCATGCCTGGTGTGATTGTTAACGCTCTTAAGAAAGTGGGGGTAGCGAATCCTGTTATCCTTCTTGGTGAGTTTTTCTCCTGTAGCTCTGCGGCAGGCGTGAGATAGCAGAATCACATTCGATTTTCATAATACCCTGGCAGGGGACTGCAGCGAGCGGTTCTTGCGGCAAGTGGGGGATTTAAATGTTAGAAATTTGCCAACACCTGCCCCCCGGCAGGTTTGAAATTCCTCCCTTAATATGCCGTCTCGCCTTATGCTCATTCCTCTTGTCTTAATACATATAGCCTGCAGCACAACTCAGTTGAAAATATGTGCTCTGAACACGTAGCTGACATCCTGTAGATGAAATCGACAAAGTGGGGGGAGCGAACTTCCATGGGGATCCAAGTGCAGCGATGCTCGAAGTACTAGACCCCGAGCAGAACTGGAGTTTTACCGATCATTACATTAATATACCGATTGATTTGTCCAAAGTAGTAAGTTACTCTACTCGAATTATATTTCCTGTCCGATTTCTCCGATGATTGATTCCTTGACATTGCTTCCTGCCCCAGCCGCCCCCGCTTCTGCATTTCTTTTTCCCCATCGTATGCCTATCTGCGTCCTAGGACCTTATTGTGGTTCTTATTCACGGCCTGGGATGCAGCCCGAGTCCTCGTTGGTGTGCGTACCGGCAGGGCCGCTGCTGCGTATCCACCGCCTAACCACCTTGTCTATTACAACCTGGCAATAGACCAGTTAAACTGGTGGGATTGCACCATCTTGCGTAGTAGCTGCTAAGCAACACGCGCTCTGCCGTTGGGTTTGCTGATATTATTCATTTGATCCTTCCTCTGCAGCTAAGGGACAAGACAGTGTCGGAAATATGGCTAATCAATGATGACTTCACAGCTCTTCATAGCTACTGCGAATTCACTTGACACAATACCTCCACCCTTGCTGGATCGCATGGAAACTATCCAGTTGTCTGGATATACCTCGCTAGAGAAGAAGCATATCGTATCTCAGTATTTAATTCCTAAGCAGCTTAAATCGAACGGTCTGAGCGCCGACCAGGTAGAACTGCCAGATGAGGTTATCCACAAGATCATCAATTCATACACTCGGGAGTCTGGGGTCCGAAACCTAGAGAGGGAGGTGGGGAGTGTGTGTCGGGCTAAGGCTGTAGAGTTCTCGGAAGCAAAGGATAACAATAACCTCGGGATGTACAAACCAAGGGTTGACCTTGCCGACCTGGAGGGAATACTCGGCATCGAAAGGTTCGACCAGGAGCTTGCAGAACGGAGCAACAAGCCAGGAGTCGTTACCGGGCTTGTGGCATACAGCATTGGGGGCACAGGGACGATATTATTTATTGAAAGTTCCTTTATGCCCGGCACAGGGCGGTTGCAGCTAACGGGGAAACTGGGCGAAGTTATCAAGGGTAACCATCGCGCATATTTCTCATGTCGTGTTTGACCGAAAAACCCCCTTGTAGCAGTCCGGAAGGATGCATGCTTACTGGCTGTGCTGTGTGATAGAGAGCGTGGAAGTAGCGTTGACCTGGGTTAGGGCACACGCATATGTCCTCGGCTTAACCCACCACCCGGATGAGGATCTGATGAAAAACAAGAACTTACATGTGCACTGTCCCGCTGGCGCTGTCCCAAAGGTATGTCTGTATAGGACAACTTCCTTTCTTCGACTGAGCCCAACGTCCCGCACTTCGCCGCAGATCCTCCGCAGCAATATACTAAAGCCATAACTAGGATGGCCCGAGCGCCGGTATGGCTTTTACCGTTGGTCTTATCTCTTTGTTTTCTGAGCGCCGAGTTCCGCCGACACTAGCCATGACCGGCGAGATGTCTCTACGGGGCAAAGTAACAGCCGTCGGTAAGTTACCATACTTGACTTTGGTGGCTACGATATCGCCACAATTCCAAAAACCCCAGGTGAACTGATATTAATAATACATACAGGCGGGATTAAAGAGAAGCTGATTGGGGCGCTTACGGCTGGCGTTAAGAAGGTGTTACTGCCAACCTATAACAGGAAGGATGTTAAGGAACTACCAGAGGAGGTTAAGAAGGGGTTGGAGATTAATTACGTCCGGTACGTCTGTATTGAAATTGGGATGAATATTGGTCCCCGCTGACTTTTGTCCTGTAGGAATATATGGGAGGCATTGAAGAACGTTTGGCCGGAATGGACAGTGGGAGGGGATAACATTTCGGCACTAGAGAGTAGACTATAGCTTTTATTTTTCTATTTTTTTAGGTATCATTTTTGAACTGTAGCGGTGTTTTTGGAAGTGCGTGAGATATATAGTATGGTAAGTGGAGATGCATTATGAACAATATATTTTTCCATAAAAGCTTTGGTTTGTTGAATATATCATGCATCTAATCTGTTGATAGCTTGCTTTGCCATTTCGATATGATATTTCTTACTCTAAAATGGTGTATCCCTCTGCCGGTAAGTGGATTTGGACCCAGCAATGGGCCCGCTTGTAAAATCCCATTTTCACAACCACAACTCAACCAAATGAGTCCAGAAGAATCAAATAATTCTACACACACTAGACAATATGAAAAAAGGAAGATAGTAATGGAGTAGAGCACTGACTGACTGTACCCTCAGCAGTAAACAGCCACATTTCACTTCCATTCAACCAACCCCATAATTTCTGTTCTTTTCAGAGTGGAAACAAGTTGTTTAATATTCTATGCAAGTGATAAAAAACACGTCCAAATACCATGTGAAGTGGTTAGAAGGCTCATTGTAACCTGGTTGACATGTATAGTAAGGTAATTGCCAGTGGCATCAGTCACATGATAACCCATAAAGTTAATTTGTTGTAGAATTTTGTATATTTTATAATTTTGTTGATTCCAGTGATATCTAAATAGCCGATAGCTTGTTGTCCATATGATTGGAAGTTATTGATGTGAAATGACAAACTGATAATCATAAATCTGGGTTCTAGTCAGCCCCACAAATGTGCAAATTCAATATATTTCCCTGAAATTTCGCCAAACACATTTATCAAAGCCTTGCCAAGATGTTATATATGATGTTCTAGGTACTCCACACTCTAGGAGTGGTGCTCTCATGGGAGAAATAGTTGGCAATTGAGGTGGGATACCTGAAGAGGCACATAGGATCTGTGTGTATACTTAGTGAACAAGTCCACTACCTGCTAAGCAATACAATAATGTAGTACTATCTTTGTCATATTCCACTCTATTATGCATCACTGTTAGTATGTGTTGCGCTGATTGGAAGTACGGATATCACTATGCCAAGGACTATGATGTAACTTGCCTCTTTTGTAGTTAGCACCTTTAGTCATCGATCGACCTCATGTCAATGCAACATGTCTCATTACACAATGTCATAGACACCTTCGCATATGCCCGCACACACTCGACTACTGGAGTACACTCCCCCATGCAACAAGTTATGAGCCCTTGGGTATAAAAAGGGAACCGATGATTAATACTTCAACTTTCGTTTGTCGAGTGGAGGTCAACATCGTCACGGAGAAGCATTTCCACAAGCTAAGCGATTACCCTGCATTCCGCCATGTTTCTGGCAGCGGCTGCTGGATGTCTCAGGTAGAGTCAGAGAGACAAACATAACTGACGATTGCAATATAAGATCGTGCAGGATGAGTTTGACTACGATCACCATTACCAAGTTCAATGGCACAAACTATGGACAATGGGGAACCGAGATGGCCCTACTTCTCGAACAGAAGCAAGTGTATGGTATCATCAAAGGATACGATGACAAGCTGGAAGAGCCAGCAGCAAATGCGACCGCTACAGAGAAGGCCACTTTCAATGACTGGATGAATTGCCATGGTGTTGCCAGATCGACTATCCTACTGGGCATGGAGCTGAAGATTCAAGTGGAATACACGGTCGTCGAGGATGCAAAGAAGCTTTGGGAGACGCTCGCATCAGCCTACAAGTCAAAGTTGAAGCTCACCATCTTTGAAAGTAGGGAAGACCTTTGGAGCATCAAGCTACAGGACTGCAGAGATGTCGACAACTACACATCGCAGATCGATTGGAAAGTCCACGATTATGATCTCTGCGCTGGGCCATCAACCACGGACACTGATGCCTATTCGGACTCTGCAAATACAATCGCCAAGATGAGTGAGCAGCAACACATCTTCCACCTCTTTCGCAGAATTCCAAGGAATGATGAGTGGAAAGTCTTCCTAAAGCTCATGATGGACAAAAGTGCCACGATGACAGCCACCCCCGATGAGATCGTCACCAAACTCATCGAAAAGGAAGCTGCAATCAAGAGAGAGAATGGGCTCGCTCCAGGAGCTCTACTCTTTGAAAAGAAGGGTGGCAAAGCCGGTAGAGGCGGTAAAGGCGGCAAAAGTCCAAATAGGGATAAGAGAGATAATAAGGATGATAGTAAAGAGAAGGATCAGCAGAAGTGCATTCATTGCCACTGGCAAGGGCATATCACCGAGAACTGCTTGAGCAAGCAACATGGCGATCCTTCAAAGTCTGCCGACACTGCAGCACAAGCATCAGCTGAAGCATCAGCTACTTCGACTCTCACTACGTCGATCGAGAACTATTGGATGGTGGCCAGATCAAATGCTTCATCCAGTGATTGGTCCGTCGATTGCGGATAAAGAACCCACATCTCCGGCCGTTGATCAATGTTCTTCGCCTACACCGAATATCCTCTGAATACGAACAAGGTGAAGGGGTACAATGGGGTCACATCGTTTGCATCCGGATATGGCAATGTTAGGTTGATTTGCCAGTTGCCAGATGGAAAGACTGAAATGATAATAGTTCAAGAAGTGGTGCAGTTGCTGGGATCGTTCAATCTCATCTCACAATGTCAGATGTTTGACAAGGACATCAAAGTCGAACCGGTGAATCACTACAGTCTCAACCTCTATAATCGGCATGGCAAGTTGATTGCCACTGCACCTCAGGTCGATCGGCTATTTATTCGGAATCTCATTCTGGCTAGAGCTCTGGAATTGACCGAATACACCGATATCGATGTGAGCAGCCTGCTGCCACTTAAGACGACTGGGAATGCATCTCGGTGCGATCCAGAGAAGCGGATGTTATGGCGCCGCGGCTAGGCACGCATTCATCTCAAAGCCTTGGAGATCTTGCCAATGATTACCGATGCTCTGAGAATCACCAGGCAGTGCTATTGCTAGAGCTGCAACAAGTGCAAGCTTGCTCGAAAGCCCTTTACTCGCGTGACTTCCCGTGCCGCTGAGCCCCTCCAGCTCATGTACTCAGACTTATGCGGTCTATTGGAAACAGCCATCGGAGGAGGAGGTAGATATATACTGCTCTACATCGACAACACTTCGAGGCATATGGATGAGTACATATTGATGTACAAGTCGGAAGCCCTGGAGAAATTCAAAGAATGAAAGGCTCTTGGAGAAAAGGAGTCGGGCAAGCAAGTGAAGCGATTTCTTACAGATCGATGCAGTGAGTATACCGTCAAGAAGTTTACAGAATACCTCAAATCAGAAGGGATCCTAAACGAAACAACTACGCCTGACACTCCTCAGTCTGATGGAGTCGTCAAACAGGCGAACCGCACGATCATGGAGCGCATACGATGCACGCTGGACCATGCCGGACTTTCGACGAAGTACTGGGCCTGTGCAGTCTCAGTGGCAGTCAATTGCAAGAACCACACTCTGACAAGATCGGCAATCAGCAAGATTCTGTATGAGGCTAGGCAGTGGAGGAAGCCATTTTTGAACCATCTCCGTGTGTTCAAATGCTTGGCATTCATCCACATTCCAAAAGAGAAACGAAAGAAGCTGGATTACAGAGCCACTCCAGGCATATTTGTTGGGTACAGCATATCGACTAAGCAGTACTTCGTAAACAATCCATTGACCAAGTCGCTTCACCGCTCCAGAGATGTGGTAGTTAGAGAAGGGAAGCGGTGCGCAGCACCGAATGCTCACGACGAAGCAATCTTGAACAAGCACTTCTACAGAGATGTCATCGAGCAACCCAAACCCACAGAGAAGCAGCCAATCAGAGATGAAAGTTCCGTATGTCAAACTGAGGAGCCATTGGATGATGGTTCACCTCCGGATCCTCCGAAGACAAAGACGATGTCACGAGAATAGGCTGGCCTTGAGATGTCACTTGGGGATGCATGCAAGGCGCCGACCGAAGGTATTTACCGAAACCATGTTGGCAAGTTGGCCGAATCTGCACAATTGGCTCTCGAAGATGAGGATTTGGCGCATAGAATTCCCATCTATGCTGCAGCTGCGATCTCCAATAATCATGATCCCTAGGACGGAATCGACGATCCAAAGTCTTTCAAAGCAGCAACCATGTCTCTGCTTGCCGAGAAATGGGATACGGCGATGAATGACGAGTTAGATGCAACTGTTCAGCATCAAGTCTTTGGAGATTTCGCGGAGCTTCTGGAAAGGAGAAAGGATTTGCCAAGTCACTGGGTATACAAGATCAAGCACAATGGAGCAGGCAATGCGCAGCGGTTCAAGGACAGACTAGTCTGTGGAGGAAATCACCAAATTGAAGGCATCGACTACCAGGCAACCTGTGCACCGACTGCTCACTTGTGCCATGTTTGGCTGGAACTCCTAATTGCAATGAGGTACGATCTCGAAATGCGTTAAATTGACGTATGCATGGCTTTTGTGGGAGCTGACTTGGATGAAGAGATCTATATGCACCAACCGCAGGGATACTTTCGTTTGCTGCAGATTATGAGCCAATTCAACGATCTAAGATTAACAAAGACTTCGCGGAAGATGGTACTCCACTTGAGAAAGTTTCCTTTTAGCCTGAAACAGTGTTCGCATGATTGGTATGGTACCTTCAAGGACTTCGTGATCTCCATTGAGTTCATGGAATTACGTGTCGACGGAGGACTGTTCGTACTCGATGATATGGATCAAGGCATAGTTGTTGCCGCAGTGGTTCGGTCCGTCTATGATCTCCTCATGATTGCTAACAAGGGCTCGATTGGGCAGATGAAGGACTAGATGAAGAAGAGGTTTGGGATGCATGATCGCGGGAGTGTCTCCGTCTATCTTAGCATGAACTTCGAACACAATCAGGAGCATCACACAATCGACATTCATCAGCACTGCTACATTTGGACAATCTTGGCCACATTCGGAATGGATGAGTCTAGGTCAGTTGCCAAGCTAATGCGAATGAAGCTTCCCAAGAGAAAGCCCGACAAAGAAGCCTGCGATCCCACCATATACCAATTGATGATCGGACTCCTTATTTACGCGATGACAGCCACTTGGCCCGATATTGCATAAGCCATTGGAGTTCTCAGCTGGTACAATCAGGACCCGAGGAATGACCATATGGTAGCTCTGAAGCCCCTGTTTCGGTACCTCAATGGCCTGAAGGACTGGTGACTGCTTTTCGAAGGAGCACTCGGAGGAGCACTTGGAGACAGAGCACTCGGAGGAGCAGGAGAAGGCACACTTCAATGTTATGTAGATTCGGACTATGCTGGATGCCCGGATAAGTACAAATTGATGAGTGGACTGGTCATCACCTTCAGAGGAGCGGTCGACTGGAGATCGAGAAAACAGAAGCCGACTGCCCAGTCCACGACCGATGCCGAATACTATCCCTTCGGAGTAGGCAGCATAAAACTCATACAGATCTTGCATCTCGTGATCGAGCTCGGCATCCTGACTATCCCTCATGTGTTCTCTCATTCACAGTCACTGATCGCAATCACCAAGAACAGAATCTACCACGGAACCACAGTTGCACACATTACAACCTAGTACTATCTTGCTGCAGATATGCCTAGAGATGGAGAGATCCACTTGCACAATATACTGACTGCTGAGATACTTGCCGACTGTTTCACAAAGCCACTGGTGAAGCCCGCCTTCTTGAAGCAGTGTGTTGCAAAGGGAATGATCAGGATTGGACTTGGAAATGGTCTTGGGATTGGAATCGGGAATGGCTTCAGAACTGGCCTTGGTACGCTCGGAAATAGTCGTGCGAATGGTATTGGAATTGGAATTGGAAATGGCATCGGGAATGCCGTTCAATAGTAAATTGATTGGGCATGTTTGTTTTGAGAAGATCCACAATGTTTGATTGGCTCCACTTCTCCATTGTTTACTGTTTGTTGTTTGAAAAGAACGTGATAGCCGTCCTGGAGGAGTATTGAGCTGATTGGAAGTAGGGATATCACTATGCCAAGGACGATGATGTATCTTGCCTCTTTGGTAGTTAGCAGCATTAGTCATTTATCGACCTTATGTCGATGCGACATATCTCGTTACACGATACTATAGACAACTTCGCATATACCCGCACACACTCGACTACTCAAGTACATGCCACCGTACAACAGTATGGTCTGAAATACTATACTTTACCCTTACTGTAGATACCCTGCTTTGGTAGAGTATTATTCTGTATGTCCATGGGTCAGTTCAATATTCTGAACAAATCCAATGGAGAATGATCGTGTCAGTGTATATGTATGTTAGCAAAAGTGCAAATTGACTATTGACTGTGTTACATATAGACACACACATGTACAACGCATAGCAAGCTTCATGTATACTTCTATGCAATGTGTAGCTGGTAGGCGTGTAACGTCGATGCCTAGAGATGTGCACATCGAATTTGGAACTATATACCGCTGGCAGCTGGAGAAGGATCTATACCAATCTTCACTGCATACACTTATTACTGCTATATCGGTACTGTACACAATTGCTTATAGTCCACTTGAGAGCCTACTTGAGAGGCTGCTTGAAAGACCCTCAGACATCTTGTTTGGGAGCCTTCTTCAGAGAACCTCACATTGTGAGGAGTAGTGTTTTCCATGGGAAGCTTTTGGCCAATGGAAAACCCTGAGAGTGTGGAACCAATGGCTACTCGAAGGCTGTAAGTCTGCGGCATCTTTAATGCGATTACTGACATAACCGACGAATTTATCCAAGTTCTTCTGGTACTATGATTACCATCACAGACAGCATCATCATGGACATCATCACCATCAGTAGTATCACCATCACTGTCACCACTATTAGACCCAAATGCACACCTATATGCCCTCAATTAGTGTGAAGTCAGATGTGGATCCTATGGGAATATTGAAGTTGGAGATCTGATCTCCCCAAGATTCAATTGTCTGACTTTTTTGCAGAATGTCAGGCTGCAATGGTTATCTCCATGACTGTGGGGCATTGTGCGATGTTGTTGGCGTGGGTGTGCTAAGAGCAAGATTGAAAATATGATATTGATTGATGTCAAGATTTCGGTTACCACTATCTACCTTGCAGTACCTGGTGCGTGCAACTCAGCAAGTGTCTGAAGTGAATATCTAGGCCCATACATGAGAGCATATAGTCAAGTGAAATTGAGAGTGTCGTGCCTCTATATAGTGTACTTGGGAGCGTGCTTGGGAATGTTCTGTGTGCGTATTTGGGAGGGTATATACAGTCAAGAAGACTGGAAGTATCATCAAGTGCAAATGAGAGTGTACTTGAAAGCATCTTGGGAGCCAATGAGGGTACAATAAAGTCCATCTTGGAGTGTTGTTGAATTCAGCATGATGTATAGTATCAAGCGTAAACAATCACATGTGTAGTATCATAATCTAGACAACCCACTGGTCCATAGGATCTCTTAGTCCCACAGGTCACATATGCTGTGAATTACCGCTACAGATACAGATTCTTGATGAGATACACATTGCTGAAAGTCATTGTTCCTGGTGTGGGTAAAGGTATCAATAACTGAGTACTTTTACATTGATAACATTGGTAATGTTTTCACTCTTTTCAGGTTTCTCTAGCTTGGTTTGTATACTGAGGTGCCAAATAAGGAAGAGAATACTTGCCATTTACTACATTTGAAGCTGGAAATTATTTTAATTATTATCTACAATTGTATAGGGAATAGCAGATATAGCACATTAGAGTCACTAGTGGAATTGAATATACTTATTACAGCAAAGGATTTAACTCTATAGTGTAAAGTAGATCCAGTTAACAGAATGGTAGTTTGTCAGTTTCCATATAATTTACTCTATGGTATACATCAAAGTTTCTGAGTTAACTTTTGTAATATGACTCTAAGGAATACCACAGAGTAGTACAGGCTACCTCTTAGAAGCATTACTATGATCTATTACAAATATTGCCGAAAAGTATATTATTTATGTGATTATATGATCCGGTTGCCATGAAAGGTACTGTACAGTCAGTCTGAGAATTTACAACAGGATAAAATTATTGTAAGTAATTTACAACCACTGCATTGGCAGATATATAATGTTGTCATTGACTGATAGCAGAAGCCGGTTATTGAATAGTAAGAAAAAAATTTCAGTGAACATATGTCAAAGAGTTATTGTATAACAATTTACATAATTTGCAGGTAGAGAAAAACTAAAAGTGACTTACTGAACAAATATATGTATTGTTGGTTTGTAATAAATGTTGAATTCAATACTAGTTTAATGTTTGTACTTAGAATCTTTCTCCTCCACTTAACTAACTTAATATTTAAAAATATGTAAAAGAAAGTGCTACTATCTCTGTATACAGTATAGTGATATAAATGTATAAGATATTAGAATTTGACTTGTATTTGGCTTGCAATCCTTTTAAACCTTTTTTCAGTATACCATGTCTTGCAATTTGCACATTAGAAGTATTGTTATACATGTCACAAGTTTGACACTTTTATAAATAATTACAATGTATTGCAGATTGTAGTATTTCGATTGGTTTCAGATATATTATGATCATGTTCTATTAGAATAATTCTTTCTAATATCGTTTATTTACAACTAGTGTGAGCAACAGTTATGGACCATCACTTCGGGTCCAGGTCCGGGTCCAAGCTGAACCATTGGCAAATTCGTGGCCTAGGTTGTCAATAAACCAGAACTGTCACCGCCGGTACTGTTTAATGGTATACATCCAAGTGGTCTCAATTAGGTGGGTTGTCAGCAGGTCGCCCAGCAGGTTCATGTATAGATTCGTATAAGGCTCTTGTATTTACAGTATGTCAATAGTATCTTATCAAAATCGTGTGTTCAACAGCCAGTAATATGTTTTCTCACATTGTGCAGTTTTCAATATCACTTAATCTGGAATCCATGAATTTCCTTTGATATATTGTATTTTTGCCAATCAACACGATCAATAATTCTGTTATGTGTGCAAAGATCCACACGATGCCTTGATTACGAAATATGCAAAACCTAAAACTGTTCATGCTCTGTTGACGCTTATTTTCAGGACGCAGCAGGGAGCCTGGGACTGTTGTTATCACTCCAACAGGCTGCTAATATCTCGTGAACATATGTTTGAAACCAATCAGAATATAAATTACCCTAGATGGAAAGCTACAAATCATTGACACTCCATGGTCGCTCGTTCTCGGAATGGGGTGGTAACAGTATTGCTGTCTCTTTTCCCTATAAAAGGTGCGAATACGTCGATTACGCATAACAGCAACAAAATAACTGTTCAATTATCGGACTTACAAAACCAGAAATCGTTGATGCTCTGTTAACGTGCAGTTTAATGTATTGTGTATTCAACATCCACTGGTATCAATAATTGTGTTCATCATGATATGAACTTATCGGTCATTTTTCAGTAACATTGAAACTTGGCCATGTGGCAAAGCCGAGTGCAGGAGTATACTTGCACTGTTCACTCTTATACAACTAAAATTTATATATCTTGCCAAAAGATTCATTGTGCCTGCAATACTTCTGTGTGTCAACTGATAATCACAAGCTACTTCTCACCATCCACCCATAATATATCTCTAACTGAAACTCTCGATCAAGCCACATAAAGAACCTAGTGAAACATTAACGCATTCTGTCCAACATTTTCTTGATTACCTTATTCCTCCTCGTTTCGATTGCATTGATCAACACTGACCCCTGTAGAGCCTGTCTCTTTGGCTTCCATGATGGCCGAATCAACCCAGGAAAGTATGGTGCAGCACTCACATCCCCCTGCTCTGGACATTTCGGATCCTCGATGCCATTGTCTTGCTCTATATCAGATTCAATATCTGCTGCAAAATCCTTTTCACTGTTATTTGGATTATGCAAGTCACCATTCCAGTTAAGCCAATTTTCGGTGTCCAAAATGCTTTGAGGTGCACGATCTGCATCACTTTCGACTGGATGACGGTTTATTCCTCTAATTCGGTGGATATTTGATACTTGAGTTCATTCTCCAGGGAGGTACGTTGTGGAAAAAGTTGGTGGCAATCGTGATCTTTCTGAAAATTTAAATGCAGCCACACCATCATGTTGAAAGAGTGACCAGGCTGCTTGATCTCTTCAAAAATTCGTGGATCTTGGCCACTCAGTGCAATTTCCATTTCTCCACCTGTTTTTTTATTTTCGAGTAGTTTTCTATATCTGTCATATCCAATGCTGCATCATCGCTTGCCAAGATCCCATTATTGGCTCGAGCACATTGCCTTACAACAACTTTTTTGTGAAGGGTCTTGTGTGTGGTTTTGACTGCCTCCAGCCGATATTATCTTGCCCAAGGGAAACACTGGCCTGCACTCCAGCACCATGTGGTATGGAAGAGAATATATTTTGTGCCTCATTGGAGAGTTCGGTGTACTTAGAGTGTGTTTGCTCCTGTTGGCGCCACCAGTCGGTTATGTCCCAAATTGAAAATGTACGTCCAATGTGCATTGGGTCAGCGTGGTAATCATCGAGATTTGGACTAATTTGCCCCTAGTTCTTTGGTGCTTCAGACTGTGAATTCAAATAGGGCCTGGTGGTGGTCAATACACGTGTTGCATGATTGGTTGGTCCTGGTGTCATTTCAGTCATGTTGTTAGGCATTAAGTATTTTTCATCATTGCTGGGCAAATCAGTTGGAGACAAGAATGATTGACCAGATGCTGAGGCCATTGCAGAGGGGACGAGATTGTTGTTAGGTAACCTTTCAGGTGTATTGACCAGTACACGTCAATGTTTGTCACAGTACTCATTCTCAACATACTTCAGAAAGGCCAGTATATATTGGGTAGTATAGACTGTCTCGTCCTCAGGATTCATATCCATTCCCTTGTTCCACTTCTGAAACGATCGCAAGTTCCTGAGAAGATCAAGGATATGTGCAGAAATGAGAAGCATAACCGATGTTGGAGTCACTTCAGCATATTATTGAGAGAGCTTCTAACACGCGAAGTGCACAGCAAAGAACAAGACTTCCTTCCATCAAGTCATCTTCTTACCCAAGGTGCACATAATGCAATCCATATGATCGAACATATCATTGTGAACTGTGATAAACTGACGCAATGTGATCATATGCCACTTTGATGCCCCTGTGGTCTAATATCAAAATCGCCTTAAAACTTCAATGATGTACTTGAAAATAGTCCATTCATTCTGTGTTGTTAAGAGTGGCCGGTAATCACTGTATTTTCGATGTTGGAGCCACTCGCAAGTCAATTTTCGTGATTGGTAGGCTCGCTCCACGACCATTAGTGTTGAGTCTGAATGTGTGTTTCACTCCATGGAAAGTAGTACTGCGATGTGGACTTTGGCTTTTTGACATTAAATGAACTCATTTTGACGAACATGTGTCAGTGTAATCAATACAGCAAGCATTCTCAGCTATATGAAGGTCAGTTTCAGGACTTTCAAAATATTTTGAAATACATTCTTTCTCAATTATCTTTGCTAAACCTGGTCTCATAGCAGACACCTTGTTGATTTGAGGATTGCCCTCTTTTTGAAGTCTTGGGCACTTCTTAATGTCTATGCTTTCATTCACTCTGAATTGCTGATTATGCTCATGGGCCTCCCAAGACTTGGTGCAGCCATTTACACCCAGACTGCTCATGAATGCACCTATAGCCAGCTGTATGACGTGTGCCATGCATGGTATGTGGTTCCTCAATGCAGGCGACTCGATTTGGTAAACTTCAATGTTTGATTGCAGCTCATAAGTCATCAAGTAATTTGAGAAAGCATTAGCAGTCGTAATTCCTAGCAAACGACTGTCATTAAGCTCACAACGATCAAGCATGTCCTTCAAATGTATGGTTAGCCTTGATCTAGTATGTTCACCCTTGACCTATGATCCTTAATTAGTATTTGAAACCGGAAAAGAATAGGCGATTAATCTGATGAATCGCAAGTTGTACTTCATGGAATGCCCACATTCGATCCATATTGAAATGAAGTACAAACATTATGGCAAGTTTGTTTCTTGAGGTGCATCTGTCCAATGCTAAACTATTTTTTTTTTCATAACAATAATTGCTTTATAATTGCATCCACCGTTAGCGTAAACTTCTTCCGGCAAATGTTCCTATGGGTCATGGGGAACGGCAGCACTAGATCACTTTTCAAGAATTTATATGATTGTCATAACTCGACATTTGTTACAGTCTTCGGTGGAGTATGAGCCAAAACAAATCCCAAAATGAGGTGTGGATCCCATGTGTCTTGTTGAAATTCGGAAGTTTCAAAGTACTTAGCCACCAGTTTCGAATGTTTTGCCTGTCATTGTAGTCAATATGCATTTACCTGGATGTCAAATATGAATTTCCTCTGCGAACTTACTATTGGAATTCCTCGATTTCCTTGCCTCTGCAGAATGCTGAAAGCTGTTTTATTGACTGTTGAACTAGTCAATTGAGTATCATCTGACTGTGATGATATGTTGAACTTTATGATATGCACTTTTACCAGCAAGTATTTCCCCATTGAGCTCGTCCCATGTTCCGATGGATGGCAAAAGACTTGATGAAAAACGATACATATGATTCTAGGGCTGCTGGTCTGCTCAATTGCGCAGTGCAAATAAGATCGCCATGAAGACTCATGTCTAGAATTATTCCAAGCAATAGGATGTTTCGAGTGTACATTTATTGAAGACCACAATGCAGCGAACAAGATATACAAAGTAAGGTCGCTCAAATCACGAATAAAGATACGATTATTTCTAGAAGTGATCATAGCCTCTAGCAATGAGGTATTCATGAATTTTGAATCTGACATGATGGTAGCAATTAGAAACCTGGGTAATCTGACTTGACAAACCTCCAAAAGTTACGTTACATGAAAGTAAAATGTGGGTTCTTAAATATTAACTATACAGCTATAACCAAAAAAATCAGATTTGTGAGACACTGCGTGCATATTTGTGAAGTTGAATACAAGGACATATTGAAAAGACTAACTGTGTAAAACTCAATTTAGAAACTACACAATGCAGTTCATTGCTGTGTAGTGTAATGAGACCCTGCAGAAGTTGTTGACGCTCCGTAGACGCTCAATTGTAGGAGGCAGACGCAATATGCTCTGTAGCGTTTCTGCCAACAAAGAAGGCTGATAAGTTGATTGCGGGGTAACACTGTTCTGTAGCCCTCAGATTGTCCAAGAAGCAAGATTAAAAATTGCTGCCACTCCATTGACGCTCCTTTGATGGTCCATTGACACTCTATTGACACTCCTTTCAGGACATCGTTACGTTGTTGTAACAAGCATTGTTGACTAGACCAGGGGCCTATTGTTCGATTATCAAGTAATGTCTTTGCACAGCCCTTTGACTTTCCATGATGAAAGGCCTAAAATTGTTGACACTCCATTGACACTCATTTCTAGGTCATAGTTACAATGTCATCGAAAGCATTTTTGCGTAGAATGGTGGCCGATAGTTCAAGTATGGATTGTAGTGGTCGCACAGCCCCCTGATTATGCAAGATGCAAGGCTAAAAATTGTTGATGCTCTGTGGACAGTCATTTTTAGGATGGGGTAACGCATTTGTTGCTGGCCTTTCTAGCTATAATGCTGGCCAACGGATTGAGTTTGAAAGAATGTCACAGTGCAACCATTTGATTGCTGAATGCATTTGACTAACAATCATTCATGCTCTCTTGACACTCATATTAAAAACAGAGAAACTGTCATTTTCCTCTCAGTCATTGTATGCGATACATTGTGTAGTCATAATTGACAGTAAATATATTGTTTCTCGGTATTATCATTGGCATCCAGAAGCTGTGTGGCTTTTCAATTTCAGAACAACCACGATCCAAGTAAGCTGAGTGATACAAGACGTGGCTCTATCACATTCCCGCGCTTTTGGCCAGCAATTCACGACATGTAGATCATTCCACTAGTTTTTGATTTATATAGCTTGACTTCCTCAACTTTCCTTAACAATCTCCTTCTCCTCGATTTCCATGACGTACCATAAGCAATTTTCATAATTTCAACCATGTGAACCAGGTCTGTGCGGAGAGTTATGCAGCTGGATACATGCATGCGTGTTGCATAACTGTCATCATGTGGACAGATTCGTGTTGAGCTCTGACAGCTCCTGCTATAACTTGTATGACATCACGGACTTAATTTTCGTTTGTAAAGTTTGTCACTAACGAAGTTTCTACTTCTTCACTTAACAGTAATACGCTGGACGATATTGAGTTCATTGGTTGTCTTACAGTCTAATTTAAAGTCTAATACTTTCGCATGGCATGTACGACCCTCGCACTTCCACAGCCGAACTATCATGTCTGACAATGTGGTCCCTGAATTCAAGAAAAAGCTGATATGGAGCAATATTGGTTATGGAAGAACTTTTCCAGTACATATGACGTGAATAATTATAATTTGCCTTAGTATTCTGCTGGTGCCGTACAAGCTGTCACCATCTTTACGTCCCAATGCAATTTCTATATGGTGACGGGTTTGAGAGGCAATATGCAGGGGTAAAAGCTTTACGGGGTCAACTGGCTTCATTTTCTAACTCGGTGAGAAATCCAGCTTCTGGTCAGGTGAACGAGACAATCTTCATTGGCTTGTATGCGGCTTCCCTGAATGTATTCTCATATGAATACTTCCGGGTTGAGAAGTCCCTTTCAGAAATTGCAATTTTATGGAGACAATATCAAAAAATACCATTAGCTCTCCCAATGTTCTGGAAGCAGACACAGGTGCTACTCAGATCATTTGCACATTAAGGACTGCCGGAACCATCAATTCAGTTATTCCGTACTTCTTGTCTCTTTCACTGAAGTTGTTGGCGGCATTCACCCTTTCCGGTTGTGTCAATTTGTCAAGCTTAATCTGCGTCTCCCGAGATCTCTTCATGGTTTGCTGTACCATTTTGGATGTTGTGCCCACCACCAGGCGAGGTTCGTCATCATCGCTCAGCTTGCGAAGCTCTGTATCATCATCATACTGATCATTCCCATCCTCCTCATCATCGGAACTTGCAAGATCACTCAAGCTGTCTCTCATAGCAATGATCATTTCATCAAACAGTAATTCAGCCTCTCAGGTTGTCCCTTTCACGTTTTCAGCATTTCGTATGTATTCCTGCTCGAGCTTGATCACAGTGTCTCCGTCTTCCACTTGCTTTGTTGCCAAAGAGGGCTTTCTCTCAACATAAACCTCGATCCATTTTTCTTTCTCTGTGTGAAATGGATAGTCAATTCACCGGATTTGCCTATCGCAAGTGTCAACAAGTTCTGTTTTGGAGCATTGAACTTTGGAGATTGTCTTCAATATGTTGTTGGGCAAGATGTGGGATGTTGCAAGACATGGGATATTGCAAGATATGGGATGTTGCAAGATGTGGGATGATGCAAGATGTGGACGATATGGAGGCTAGCTCCCTCCTGTATATAAAGCTTTGTACGTTTGATCGACTTGACCAAAGCAAAGTCTGTGTTTTAACCGTCACTAAAATCGGAAAAGTAAAGCTAATGATACTACATATCATGATTTTTAGCCTCAGTTGCATGTAAGATTGCTGGGACTTCTGCAAACCAACAGCAACAGAAGTTGTTTCCCTCGAAGAATGACCAGTTAATAATGGAAAATCAGCAAATTTTAGCTGTGGAAGACATTTATTTATTCTGGTAACCAACCGAACTACATTTGACCAACTTTCAGCAAATTGAGGGATCATGTGAAATCCCTGCAGCCTGGAGTCATACACAGCAGGATTTATCATGAGTAGAAAGTGCATGTTGGCTGTTACTAATTTTATTTTGACTTGAAGCGAACTATATATTTCTCAGGACTTCCCGCTTTGGTTTGTTATCATTTTCCTCTCCAATTCCACAACAGCAAATCATGGATAAAAAAAAACCTGAGCATGGTAAATGTGGATCTGAACCAAGCCGATCGATGGGTGGTTCATCCAATGTGGCACTTGCAGGCACACAGCAACAACGTAGACACCAGTTAGTCCACTGCGAAGTGGCCAATACAGCCACCGAAAACATGCCTCAGGATGTACCCTTAACAATGATCCCTACAACAGGAAGCAGCAAGAATTGGAAGCAGCATGCAGATGGATGTGAGTATATCCATAGCGAGGTTAACAGCCATCAACTAACTGTATAATGTACAGCAGCCATATGTAGCTAGCTACATGACCTGTTTGTCGCGGCCCATCACAGGCATCCTGCATGGTCGAAAGAGGCTTTTGTCCACCCCATCCCGTAAATCGAACATTATGATGTTGTCATCTCTGCGCATTTTGCAGATGAAATTTGTGATAAGCGTCCCCCGAAGTGGACAAAACAGGCTTTGATCACCTTAGAGGAGGCTATGGAAGTATACATGGTTGCGGTAATAGCCAAATCTCATTGTTAGAGTCAGCAACTGATTTCTGGTAGGTTTTCAACATGTCTGCTACTATGGCAAGACAAGGAGGTAGGGTCCAGCTGAAACAGTCCGACATGCGCCTGGCATTGAATATGGCCAAAATGGCGAAAGGAGGGTTTTCATGTGCCATAACAGAGGAAACACAATACCTGATCAAGAAACCTTGTACCACAGTCCAAGAAGAGAAGAAGCGGGGAGTTGAGTTCCATGGGCATAAAATGATACAGGGGGCAATTCAAAGATGCCCAGCGATGCTTTGTTATAACGAAATGAACGGATGCCTTCATGGCCAAAATGGCACCGCATAGAATCTGCTGACTCACTGAAGACACAAAGGAACGGCTGCAGCACTGCCTGGCCGATACAGACAGCCAACACCAGAACCAACGCCATCTCCATGCAGAATGCCATCTGCGCCGCGTGTTGACCATGCTGGAGATCGGACGTCCCAAATCGACAATTTGCCACCCTAATATAGATAGTTACACACTCCTCTTCACAACGCTCAATATTTCTATCCTGATGCATATGTCCAGGATAGCCAGCACCATACAGATTGTAATCCAGATATGCTCACTGTTGAAGGAACATCCACTGGTTGGTACACTATCTGCAGTGTGACAATGCAACCAACATTCATTTTGAAGACCAGAGCAGCCCATTGAGCAAATCTGACAGTGAGAATGAGCATTGATAAAACGGAACGACATGTTTGGGTGGATTATTATCTACAACTAGTGGACACTGTAAAGTATATTTCAAAGGATATATGTATGTGTATTATTCAAGAACAATGTAGTTGTCAAGGAGAATATCAATGGAAATGATAGAAATGCTGTCAAAATAATGTGAATGATATACTATGCCAAATCAACTGATTGCAAATGGCGGCCAAGTGCGTGGCAAAATGAGCGTCAATGGAGCATCAACAATTTTCTGTCTTATAAGTCAGGCTATTTACAATTGATTTGGTCATGGTTATTCATATTTCGAATATTTGCTATCTTTATTAGTAAAAATTATAGCAACATGCTCCCTATCCCATCCTGAAAATGAGCGTCAACATAGTGTCAATGCTTTTGGTCTTGCATCGTGGGTAATCTGACGGGTGATAGGTTGTGTACAGTCATAAAAGTATTATTGCCCACCTTTATTGGCAAAAGAAATCGCAATACTCTCCCTGCCCTATCCTGAAAATGAGCGTTAACAGTGTGTCAAGGATTTTTGGTCATGGCTCTTTGGTATTATGAGTGATGCTGGATCATAAACATTCATAAAGGTTGAGTTCGTAGCCTACAAAGGTATAGGCACGCGGGATATTCCCACGTCAGCCTCTGAGATAGTAAGAACCTATATCATTTAGAAAGCTACGACTAAGTGTTTTTAAGCGTTTTTGTGTATAAGAATAGTCAAAACGATGTATATAAATAATATCAGCTATTTTCCGCTGTGATTAACCATGATGCAAGGCCACCAATCGTTGACAGTCCATTGACGCTCAATTTCCAAATGGGGCAGGGAGTGAATCTCTGTTTGTTTTGATCATTAAGGTGGCCAATGAATCCAAAACAGACATTGACATACCGAAGTCAATATTGTGCTATTAGCAGTAGTATCACTGAATGCGATGAGAAATTGTGAAAACCGCAATGCAAACCCTGAGATTGAAACCGACGGGTCTAGCTAACCCCGGAACAATCCACAGGTTCATCGGTATGGGTCAAGGTTTGTTCCGCCAAGAAGCAGTGGGTCAGGTTGTTGGGCAGGTCTGGAACAGGCCTGACGCGTTTTTGCTGTCCAAGCCCGGACCACTGGTAGGTAACCCTGACCCACTGCTAACATTATTTACAACTATTTCAACCTATATTAAAATTGAATCTTCTTTTTTATGAACTCAATTTAATCAAATTTTGGGCTTAAATTGATTTTTATACCTCTCAATGCTTCTATGGCCTTCCCAGATTATCTAATTGTAGTAGTGGCAAGTTGTTAACAGACTACTACAATTCCTACATTTCAGTGAAAATATTATTACAGTATAACTTTGTCAACATACACATGTGACTTTTGATGTATGCTTGTCAGCTCATTTCATTCCTGATATAACATATTGGACCTGTATTTATAGATAACTATATCAATTTCTCTGTTCAAAATATCAACTTTCAATTTTGTTGATTTGTATTCAATCATTTGGTTCCATTTTACATGGACAGATTAATTTGCATTTAGCAGCCCGAAAATAAATACATAATGTAACTGAGGATAATTTCATTAGTTTACAGGATGTTTATGACATTGATTGTTTTCAATATTGAGTGTATATCGCAAGCAAAACTATTGTTGGTAAACTGAGGTGATATCACCTCAACTGCCACCATTAAAAACTACAGTCTACTCAAACTATTTGTTTTCTTTTGTTGAAGTATCTGCACACAAGTTTTACATTATCTCTGTATCCACCACTTAGCATCTTGACAAGTTTTGCTTTCTGATTATTTGATTTGTATATAGATTTTTTTAACTTTAAGTCATATCAGATTTTAATATTCCCTCTTTTTACAATTTTCTCTTAGAATCTTCTAATGAATCCCTTCTACCATTTGCAACACAATTTTTTGATTGTATAGCAAGTTTCTTTGCTCTAAGTATTAAATGTTAGAATCAACTTCAACTTATTCACATACTTTTGGTTGTTTAAACTTGATTCTTTAGATTTCCGTAGTATTACAGTTACCAAAATCTCTTCTGGAATTCACTTCAAGAATCAAGTTACTCTGCTAATCTGTATACATATTAGAATTTTACATCTCCACTACTGGATGTTGTTTGCTGTTCCTTGCCTGTTGCATTGCAAACATGACTACTGACTGAACTGCTGCTACTTAGTGCTTTTTTTTATGATATTCAATAAGAATATTATTTAATTTCGAATTTTTTAGTTTTGCAAAAATCATATTTCACTAGTCATATAGAGCTAATTGACAATTAAGTACAATTCATAATTGTCTAGATATATTTTTACTATATAGTAACTTCTTATTGGTGATTGAGATATTAGTTTTCTTGTGTAATATATAGTTCTTTCAATTTCCATATGTATAGTACCTTTTTACAGTTTTTAGAATATCAAACAAGCAGGAAATCGTCTACACCTAGAGCTTCTATAGTTATGTACATCTCTCTACTACTACTCTGTTTTGCGCAATATTTCCTTCTGCGACCATAGGGGCAACATTGCCAATATATGATATGTCTTTAGATATACTATCTTTATGTGTCCTTTTCGCAAAGAAGTCCAAATATTACATAATGTAATGACTTGATGATTATGGCAACAGCTGTAGAACTTGCAGTTCTATATTTCCAAAATTGTATATCTTTGTATATAGTAATATAATTAGTTGAATTTTATTAGAAAGCTTTCCACCCACCTTAGAAGATTATATGTAAACTCAATTACAATTATTCTTCAAATTAAGTTTCCACTTGCCATATGTAGTGACATGCTTATAAGATCTATTAAAAATACTGTTATGTGATTTCGCATCTATTCGATATAGCCAACTTGTGTCATCTACTTTCCAACATGATTAATGATGAGTTCCCTCTTTCTGCATCTAAACTGGCCATTGTACAGTAGCCTTTTCTGACACAGTTTTCAGTTACCAAATTGTATGCTATCATCTTGAATAGAATTTCTATACAATATTACACAAATAACACGATATGCACTACGGCCAATCTATAATTTAACTGAATTTGGATGGAAACAATACCACACTGTGCCTTATTTGTAATCTCTACATTCACTTCAACTCTATTGTCGATTTTGTATTTGCCATTTGTTAAACCGAGTTTCAGTAGTGAACATAATCACATCCATCGGCAAAAGTGCAATTCCACTATAGGCTGTGCTACACACACACTCCCACATGCGCAGCTCATAGCAATCTTCCTGGGGACCTCTGTGCCACGCGCAGCCTATACTCATCTACAGTCAATTCATAGAGATGTGCACGTGGGCCTATGGAACTATATATGGCTGCTGGCCAGAGATGGACCTATGGTTGTCTGTACTGCCTGCTGTTATAGTACTGTACACACTGTCGCTGCGAGTCTGCATGAGAGCCCACTGGCAATTGAAAACCTGCTCTAGAACCTGCTTGAGAAGCTGTTTGGGAGTCTGCTTGAGAGTCTGATTGAGAGAGCCGCACTTTGGGAGGAGTAGAGTTTTCCATTGGAAGCTTTTGGCCGATGGCAAACTCTGAGTTTGTGGAAGCTTTGGCTAATGGAAGGCTCTAAGTCTGTGGAAGCTTTCGCTAAGAGAAGGCTCTAAGTCTGTGGAAGCTTTGATGCTGATGTTGATGTAACTAATCTACTTGCCTAAGTGCTTCTAGTACTGTTATCACCATCACCAACACCATCACCATCGCTATCATCAACATGGCTATCACCATCACCATAATCACGATCAGCCCCTGACAGAATGCACACACATACACTCACAATCATTGGGAAGGGGGCAACAGATTCTGTGGGAAAATCTGAGTCAGAGATCTGCTCTCCCCAAGATCCGATTATCTTCCTTCCCTGCAGCATCTCAGGCTGCCAAGGTCAACACCATGGCCTTGAGGCATCATGAAATCTCGTCTCAGTGGGCATGCTAAAGATAAGGTTCAGACTATGATATCGGCCAACATCGAGGTTTCAGCCGCCCACCACATGCTACCCGCCCCCTGCCACATGCCACAGGGCACCTGCCTCATGCCTCCCGTTGCCAGGCGGCTGCAACTCAACAAGTCTCTTGATCGAGCATGCAGGGTCATTTTTGGGAGGAGTAAAGTCTTCTGTTGGAAGCTTTTGCCCGATGGAAATCTCTGAGTGTGTGGAAGCTTTGGCTAATAGAAGGCTCTAGGTCTGTGGAGGCTTTGGCTAGAACAAGGCTCTAAGTCAGTGGAAGCTTTGATGCTAAAGTTGACATAGCCAACCTACTTGTCTACATACTTCTGATACTATGCCCACTATCACCAACACAATCACCAGCGCCATCACCATTGCCATTGCCATTGCCATCACCATCGCTATCATCTCCATCAGCCTCAGACCAAATGCGCACACACACGGCCACAATCAATGGGAAGTGGTAACAAGTTTCCGCTGGAAAATCTGAATCGGAGATCTGCTCGCCCCAAGTTCAAATTGTCTACGTTTCCTGTGGAATCTAAGGTTACAATTGTCAACATCATGACAATGAGGCATCGTGAGATCACGTCTCGGTGGGCGCAATATAGATAAGGTCCAGACTATGATAACAACAGACGTCATGATTCGGCCCCCATATGCCACCCGCCACCTGCACCACACCACTTGCCACATGCCGCCAGCCAAACACTGCCTACCATAGACCACCTGCCTCACACCTCCCGGTGCCTGGCGCCTGCAACTGGTGCCTCCCGCTGTCTGGCTGCTGCAACTCAGCAAGTCTCCGCATCGAGCATGCAGTAGGGTACATGCGCGCATATAGTCAAGTGAGATTGGGAGTGTCTTCCCTCTTGAGATTGTAGTTGGAAGCGTAGAGCCAAGTAGGCTGGGAGTGTACCATCGAGTGCAATTGGAAGTGTACTTGAGAGCTTCTTGAGCGCTGGTTTGGGAGTGTACAGACATGCACGCTGGCTGTGTGCCATCGAGTGCAACTGTGTGCGTCGTTGGGAGCATGCCCGGGTGTGTACTTGAGAACATACTCGGTGTACATGGGAGCGTCTGGAGAGCCATCTTGGGAGCGTACAGTCGAGCAGGCTGGGAGTGTGTCATCGAGTGCAATTGGGAGTGAAATTGACAGCATGCTCGGGAGTGTGCTTGAGTGCTTCTTGAGCACTGGTTTCGAAGTGAACAGTCAAGCAGGCTGGCTGTGTGCCATCGAGTGCGAGTGGGAGCATCCTTGCGAGTATGCCCGGGAGTCTACCTCAGAGCGTACTTGGGAGCGTGCAATGAAGTGCATTTGGCAGTTTTATTCAATGCAGCATGATGTATAGTATCAAGCGCCCATAATTGCATGCGTATCGTAGTAATCTAGTCAAATTGCAGGTCCGGTCGACTTCATAGTGCCACACATCAAATATACTATGAATTACCGGTCCAAAAACAGCTTCTCTATGTGTTACGTGTCACATAAGGTCATTTTTCCTGGTGTCACTTTAATTTGCATCTAGCAGATGCTTTATAGTCTAGGTGTCATCTTACAGTTTGACTCAATCAAGTATATTGGAAAGTTGTTTACAACAAGATATATATCCAGACATGAGTATAATTTATACCATATTTGTAAAAACTTTTGAGCACTGATTGTAGTTGAGTTCTGTACCTATATGTGGAAGAGAGTGGTAGATCTTGATTAGGTTTTGAGACCATCTGGGACCTGAACATTATCGAGACTAACAATCATAATTCTCACGTGCAAAGAGTTCAGATTGTTTCATATTTCCAAATATTCCCCCCCCAACTGTATATATGGCAAATATGGCTGTGCGAATTGTATTGGCTATAATTGGTGCATTGTTGTATTCAAGAGATAGTGATACTGATAGAAATTAATGATCTCAGCAGAATGAGTCCAGGTATAGGATTGTAAGCCATTTGGGTGGAACAGGTACAAACATCAGGTTATGGTCTTCAGACAAACAATAGTAGGAAGTTGCCCAGAACCTAGCTGACTGGACACTGGACGGTGAAGCTGTATTCTGTTGAAATTGTGAACTGGTCAAACTGTGATTTGTCCAGCAGAGTGCAACATATAGTATGGTATTTGGAATATCCATGGAGAGTGTGTAAGCAATAAACTACTGGTGTTTCAGAGATGTTGGCAGATATAAAATAAACCCCATGAGGGGAGCAGCTGATAGTTCTGTGGTGTAAACAGCATATGTGACTTGGAACTATTTGAAAGACTGGTGCATCAGCACAATGTATAATGGTCTGAAAGCCACTTGGAATCTTCCCAGACCCTCCATTCAACTTCACCAGTGTGTCTAGGAAATATCTGGCTATCACATACCCCTCGGAAGTAATACAGAGTATTTCTATGTGCTCTACGAGCATACTCAGATGCTTCTGGATTTGCCTACAGTTCTTGACCTGTAGATATACTGCTGTGCCATTGGACTGGTTGGAGGGTGACATTTCAAAGCAGCAGAGACCTCAGTCCCAGTTGGTGACAGAGATTGATAGCAACTGACAGTTCTGCACTTGTCAATCGCAGATCTTATAATTGGTGCTGCATTCCCACAGCACTTGTTCCTAGAGTCTCAGGTCCCATAATCACAAGCAATTTCATACATCATATTTATCTCCAATTGTTATTTGTATTTCACAATAACAGGAACATTGCTTGTATATAAATATAGTATATATTATTGATCAAAGTCAATTGAGATATATTTATAGAGTGCATAAGGCTGCCGATGATACTTGTGTACAGTTGGTTGACAACCTGGGGATTGTGATTGAGTGACTCTAGAAATGAACTTTGACATGGTCATTAAGTGAGTTTTGAGATGCATTAGCAGGCAGTTATGATGCAAACTTTAAGATGCACTCAGAGGCAGTTATTATGATAGTTAGCAGCTTCAATTGAAGGTGGTGATAGATTGAGTTCAGATATGTACATGAAGGCTGTTATAATGTGATGTGAGTGACGCACCTGGAGGATACAATTGAGTGATGTGGGAAATGCACTGGAGGACTTAATCAAGCAGGTTCAGTGATATACTTTGAAGGCAGCGAGGATGGCAAATTGAATGTGAACATGGAGGTTGTTGAGCTGGAGGTGTTAAATTGAAAGTATCACGTAACAAGAGGTGAGACTATGCTTCTTTGTTAACTTATACTGATCACAAGGTGGAGACTAGAGTACTATATTGTACTCTATCTGATAAAAGCATTATTGGATGTGTATGACAGTCAATCTTAGGTCGATATGTTACAATGTAAAATCTTATACTCAATTAAAAACTGTACTGGATTTGATTCTATACTGGGTTTCTGTCTGATCTGGGTTTGATTCAGCACTGGTTTTGATTCAGCACTGAGTTTGATTCAGTACTGGGTTATGTTCAGTACTGGGTTTGGTTCTGTACAGGGTTTGATTTTGTACTGGGTTTGATTCTGTATTCAGTTTAATTCTGTACTGGGTTTGATTCTATACTGGGTTTGACTCTGTACTGGGTGTTATTTGGGACTGGGTATGATTCTGTACTAGTTATAATTTGGGACTGCGTATGATTCTGTATTTGGTTTGATTCTGTATACTACAAACATTTAGTGTTAGCAAAGGTTCCGGACAATCACGTCGAGTCCGGGTCCGGGTACAAACTGAACTGAACTGTTGCCAAATTGGCGGTCCGGGATGTGAATAATCCCAAACTGTCACCTTGGGAACAGTTTGATTGTATACTCCCAACCCATCTGAATTGGGCAAATTGTTTGCGGGTTGCCCAGCAGGTCCATCTCTAGATTCAGATAAAGCTCTTCTGTTTTCAGTTTGTCAACAGTTTCTTATCAAAATTGCATTTTCAACAACCAATAATACATTCTTGCATGTATTGCAGTTTGCAATATCGATTAATTTGGAGTTCGTGTTTTACCTTTCATATATTGCATTTTTGCCTATCAAGGAATTCAATAATTCTGTTATGTATGCCAAGATCTGTGCGATGCCTTGATTGAGAAATATGTAAGATCTAAAACTGTTGACGCTCCGTTGACACTCATTTTCAAGATGTGGCAGGGTGCATGTCACTGTTGGTGTGGCCCCGAAAGGCTACCAATATTGTATAAATGGATGTCTGCAACCAATCGGAACATAAATTCCCTACAATACAAAGCTAACAATCGTCGCCACTCTGTTAACGCTCATTCTCAGAATGTGGCGGTGAATATGATGCCATCTTGGTTGCTCATCAATGCTGCCAATACGATGGTTATGCATAACAGCTGCCAAATCACTGTTCAAATACTGTACTTACAAGACCACAAATTGTTCTTACTTTGGGGACGCACATTTTAATGTATTGTCAATTGAACATCTGCTGCCATCGATAATTGTTTTCGTCATGATTTGAACTTATTGCTACTTCTTCTGACAGATTGAGACTCTGCCCTTTGGCAAAGGCAAGTACAGTAACATTCTTGCACAGTTCGCTCTCACATGACTAGAATCTATATATCTTGTCAAAAAATTTGTCGCGCCTGCTATACTTCTGTTTATCAACCGATATTCACAAACTACTGCTCACCATTGACCCATAATGTATCTCTAACTGAAACTCTCAGTCAAGCTACATACAGAAGCTGGTGAAACATTGACGCATTCTGTCCAACTTTATCTTCACTCCCATATTCAACCTCATTTCTATTGGATTAACCATCACTAACACTGTTTCAGCCTGTCTCTGTGACTTTCATGTTGGCCAAATCAATCTGCCATTATTGGGTGCGGCACTCACATCCCACTGCTCTGGGCATTCCAGATCCTCGATGCCATTGTCTTGCTCTATGTACGATTCAACAGCGGCCACACAATTGTCTTTCCAGATATTTGAATTATCCAAGTCGCCATTCTAGCTAAGCCAATCTTCGGTGTCCGAAATGCGTTCAGGTGCACCATCCTCATCACTTTTGACTGGATGAAGGTTGATTCTCCTGATTTGGTAGTAATGTAATATTTGAGTTCGTCCTCCAGGGAGGTTCTTTGCAGACCAAGCTGGTAGCAAAGGTGATCTTTCTGACAATTTCAATGGAGCCGCACCATCATGTTGAAAGAGTGACCAGGATGCTTTGACGATATCTTCTGTGTTCGAAATGTATCCCGCTGCTGTCATATGCTTATTTTGAGCGCGAGATTCCTTCTGTGTAACACGTAAGTTTTGGCTGCCCTGCCACATGTCCAACAAGTCGTGGACCTTGGCCATTCTGTGCAGTATTCTTTCCTCTCCCTCATTCTTCATGTCGGAGTTGTTTTCTGTTTTTGTCGTATCCAATGCAGGGTCATCACCTCCCAAAATGCTGTTATTGGCTCGAGCAAACTGCCTTACAATGACTTTTTTGCAAAGGGTCTCAGCTGTGGTTTTGACTGCCTTCAGCCAGTAACATCTCGCACAATGGAATATCTGGACTCCATACTGACACAATGTGGCATGTTACAGAATATGATGTGTGCCACGTTGGAGAGATCGGCATACGTTTAGTGCGTTTCCTCTTGCTGGCACCACCAGTTGGTTCTGTCCCATAGGCACAATGTACTGCTAATCTCCATTGGGTCGGAGTGGTAATCATTGAGATTTGGATCAATTTGCCCCCAGTTCTGTGCTGCGTCAGGCGGGGAATTCAAATAGAGCATGGCGGCGGTCCACAAGTTTGCTGCGTGATCACTTCGTCCGAGTGTTGTTTCAGCCACATTGTTAGGAATTAAGTATTCTTCATCTTCACTGGACAAATCATACAGATCAAAGAATAATTCACCGGATCCTAAAGCCATTGCTGATGGAATGAGATTGCTGCTTGGTATGTTTTCAGGTTTATCAACCGGCACACATTGATGTTTGGTAAGGTATTTATGCTCCACATACTTCAGAACAGCCTCTTTGTATTTGGTGGAATAGAATGTCTCGTCCTCAGGAATAGTATCCATTCCCATCACCCACTTCTTACACGATCACAACTTCCGGAAACAGTCAAGGATGTGTTCAGAAATGAGAAGTATAGTCGTCATGGGAGTCACTTCAGTATAATATTTGGACCACTTCTGTCGAGCTAACTTCAGGCAAAGTACAAGTCTTCTTTCCAATGAGTCTTCTTCCAACCCAATGCTCGCATAACGCCATCCATATGATTGAACATCTCATTAGAGACTGTGATAATGTGATGTAATGTGACAGTACGCCTCTTCGAAATTAACAGGGTCCAATATCGGAATGGCCTTAAAACTACCATAATGTACTTCACAATGCTTCATTCATCCTGTGATGTGAACGGTGGCCAGTAATAACTGTATTTTGGATGTTGGAGCCACTCGCGGGTGAATTCTAGTACTCAGTATGCTTGCTCAAGCAACTCTAGTGTCACGTTGCAATCTGTCTTCACATCCAACATTGGGGGAAATGTGATGCGGACTTTGGTTTTTTGAAAGTCAATGAACTCCTTTCGACAACCAGGTGTCAGCATAATCTGTACAGCAAGCATTCTCTGCTATATGAAGGTCAGATTCAGCACTGTCAAAATATCTTGAAATACATACTTTCTCAATTATATTTGCTACACCTAGTCTCATGGCCAGCTTCTTATTGATTCTAGCATTGCGCTCTTTTAGAAGTCTTTGACTGTTTCCAATGCCTATGCTTTCATTCTCTCCAAATTGCTAATCACGCTCAGGGGCTTCCCAAGACTTGATGCAGCCGTTTACACCCAGACTGCTCATGAATTCGCCTGAAGCCAGCCGTATGATGTGCGCCATACATGCTATGTGGTTCCTCAATGCAGGCCACACGATTCCGGAGGCCTTAAGTATTGAGCGTAGCTCGCTTCTTATTGAGTAATCTGAGGAAAAATTATCTGTCGTAATTCCAAGGAAACGGCCATCTGTAAATTTAATACGATCAAGCACATCCTTTATATGTATGGCTAGCCGTGCTCAGGTAGGTTGGCCCTTAATCTATCATTCGTAATTAGCATCTGAAGGTGGAAAATATTAGGCGATCAACCTGATGGAAAGCTAGTTGCACTTTACGGAACACCTATTTTCGATCCATATAGAAAGCAATGGCCGACGTCCTGGTGAGTTCATTTCTTGATGTCAATCTGTGCAGAGCTAAACTAACGTGATTTTGTGCCGGCAATTGCCTCTTAATTTCATCCATGGTCAGTACATATTCCCTCTGGCTAATGTTCCTAAGAGTCGTGGGGGAAGGCAGCACTTGGTCACGTTGCAATGCTTTACTTGACTGTCGTAGCTCGAGATTTGAGATAGGGTTCGATGCAATATGAGGCGAAACAATTCCTACCATGGGATAGCGATTCCATGTGTCTTGGTGAACTTTGGAAATTTCAAAGTCCTTAGCTGCCAGTTTGGAGCAGTTTGTCTGTCATCGCAGTCAATATACAATAACGTCGATGCCAAATATGAATGTGCACTGCGTACTTACTATTGTAATTCCTTGACTTCCTTGTCTCTTTAGGATAGCCAATGCAGTTTCATCGGCCGTCGAAGTAATCAATTCAGTAACTTCCTACTCTGTAAATTCGTTTAACTTTGTAATCTAAGCTGTGCCAGCAAGTGTTTCCTCATTGCGCTCGTCCCATGTTCTGATGGATTGCGAAGAACTCGATGACAAATGATACATATGATTCCAGGGTTGCTGGTCTCCTCAATTCCGCAGTGCAAATTAAATCACCATCAAGACGCATCGCTAGAATCATTCGAAGTAATAGGACATTTCGAGTCGACATTTATTCAAGCCCGCTATGTATCAAAGATGATCTGTAAAGTGAGGTCGCTCACATCACAAATAAGGAAAGATAATTTTTGGAAGAGATCATAACCTCTAACAATGAGATATTTAATACTTTTGAATCCAACATGGCAGTAGGAGTAAGGAAGCTGGGTATTCCAACTCAAGAGACTGTGGAAAGTAATGTTAGAGTAAAGTAGAATGCGCGTTCTTAAATCGTAAATCTAGAGCTACAAGCACACATATCAGATCTGTCGGACATTGCATGGATATTTGTGAAGTTGTATACAAGGACATATTGAAAAAACTGACAGCATAAAACTCAATTTAGGGATAGCGCAATGCACTTCATTGCTTTGCAGCTTACTGAGCCTCCACAGAAATTGTTCATGCTCCATGGGTGCTCAATTGTAGGAGGCGGATGCGATATTATCACTAGTATTGTCCAAATACAGGCTGCCGATAAGTTGATTGCGGGTTACAAGAGTTCCATTTCCCTTCGATTATCCAACATGCAAGATCAGAAACCATTGAGGCTCCATTGACGCTCATTTTAGAACATAGTCATGGTGTTGTCCCAATCATTTTTGCCTAGAAAGGGGGCCAATTGTTCAATTATGGATAAATGTGGTTGCACAGCCCCTTGATTTTGAAAGCTGCAACGCCTAAAATTGCTGATGCTCCATTGACACTCATTTTGAGTTCATACCAGCAATGCTGTCACAACCATTATTGCCTACGAAAGCAGCCTATAGTCTGATTATCGATTGATGTTGCTGCACAGCCCTTGGATTTTGCCTGATGGACGGCCAAAAGTCGATGATGGTTTGTTGAACCTCAAATTTAGGACATACTAGTAATGGTGTCGCAACTATTTTTGCCTCGAAAGGAGGCCAATAGATCGATTATCAGTTATTGTTGCCGCCCAGACCCTTGATTATTCAAGATGCAAGTTCTAGAATCGTTGATGCTCCATTGATGCTCATACTTAGGACATTGCAGTGATGTTATCCGAACCATGTTTGCCTAGAAAAGCGGCCGACAGTTCGATTATAGGTTGCTGTCGCCGTGTAGCCATTGGATTTTGCAAGATGCAAGGCCAACAGTTGTTGATGGTCTATTGATGCTCATTGTTAGGACATTATGTCCATGATGTCACAACCATTGTTGCCTTGAAAGGCAGCCAATAGTTTGGTCATGAGTTACTGTCGCCGCGCAGCCCGTTGGATTATCCAAAATGTGATGCCAAAAATTGTTAATGATCCGTTAATGCTCCATTGACGCTCATTTTTAGAATGGGGCAACCAGCATCTTGTTTGCCTTTTTCGCTATAACGCCAAGCAATACATTCAGGATGTCAGAATGCAGCCCTTTGATTGCTGACTGTGTAAGACCAAAAATTGTTGATGCTCTATTGATGTTCACATTAATTACATGGAAACAGGTTTCTTACATTCCATAATTGTATGCAACCAATCTTGTACTCGTCATTGACATCAGATTTTGTGTTTGTAAGTATTATCACATGCATCCAGGAGCTTTGTTACCTCTCAATTTCTGATCAACCTAAATCCATGTTGTCTGAGCAAGAAATGACATGGCCCCATAGCATTACTGCACTATTGGCCGGCAATATACAGCATGTAGATTATTTCACTAGTTGCCAGTAAATATAGCTCAGGTTCCTCACCTTTACTTATCTAGCTTTTTCTGGTCGATTCCATGCTGTAGCATACGTATTTTGAAACATGTCAACCATGTGCACCCAATCTCTGCGGTGAGTTATGCAGTTGGATGCATGCATGAATGCAGCATGACGGTCGTCATTCAGACAAATTTGTATTCAGCACTGAGTGCTCTGCCTATTACTTGTATGACATCACACACTTACACTATGTTAGGATATGTCGTCACTAATATAGCTTTTGCTGTCTCACATGACAGTAATTAACAAACAGCAATTGAAGTTGTTGGCAATCTTACAGCCTGATTTGGATTCTAGAACTATGACATGGTGCGTTTGACCTTTGCACATGCACAGATGAATTATCATGTCACACAATTTGGTCTTTGAAATCAAGATCAAGCTGACATGTTGCAAAATAGATGCCCTAATTGCTTCTCACTGAGATATGATATGAACAATACCAATTTGCCTCTCTATTCCTCCACTGATGGAGGAGGCGTCACCATGTCTTTGTCCGGTTCCAATTTCTATATGGTGATTAGCTAGGAAGGCTCTATTTCGGGGTAAAAGATTACGAGTTCAATAGGCTTTCCATTATGAATGAGAGATGAATTAGGCTCCGCAGCGGGCGCCACACTAGATATACTCCTGTTTGACAGTAGCCTCCGAAAGCGTAGCTTAATATGACTACATCCTGGTCAAGAAGTCCCTTGCTGCGTTTGCGATATCTCGGGGACAATGACAAGACACTCCATATGCTCTCCAAATGTGGTCGCTGCAGGTGCCCCAACATCATCATCCGTTTACGGTACAACCACGGCCGGCACCATCAAGTCGGATGTGCCGTACTTCTCATCTCTGAAACGTAAGTAGGCGACTTCGTCCTCCCATTCCGGTTGTGTCAATTTATCAAGCTTCATCCCCTGCTGGCGCAATCTCTCCATGCGCTGCTGCTGCATTTTGGTGATTGTGCCCATCACCCAGCCAGGTTCGTCATCATTGCCAAGCTCGCCCTGCTCTGTCCCTGCATCATCCTCATCTTCCCCATCCTCCCCATCGTCAGAACTTCAAGATCACTCAGACTGTCTCTGATAGCATCCATCATCTCCTGAAATGTCTTTTTGAGCTCTCTGTTCATCAATCCGGTATTTTGTACTTTCCTTTTATCATCCTGCTCTTGATGAACCGCTGCCACTGCGTGTTCGATTAGCTTTCATGCCCGAGCAGTTTCTCTCTCAACATCATCCTCGATCCATCTTTCTTTCTCTTTGTTGCTACCGAAGTGCGTAACTCGTCATTTGGTGGCCGTAACCTGCTTTTTGGATCAGGAGCTGTGCTTCACCCCAAGGGCTCGGACTCTTTCGGCTTGCAAGCTGCTGCGGCCTTCATTTGCTTGATGACGTTGTTCGGTGGACCACTTTGTTGTTTTGCCATATTTGCCTCCCAGAAGTGCTGAAAAGTTCTTTTATGGTGCATTGACAATGGTAGTTTGCATTGACTTTGTTAGTGGGCGAGATGCTGGAGGTTGCAAGATATGGACAATATGGAGTCAAGCTACGTTGTTTATGTCAAGGTTGGTACGTTTACTCATCTTGAACAATGCAAAATCACTCTTTTGACTGTCAATAAAATGTGAAAGGAAAAGGTAACCGTACAACGTGACTTGATTGCTAGCATCAGTTTCACGTAATATAGCAGGGATTATTTGAGACAAACATAAGCAGACCTCCTTTCCCTTCTGCAGTGTCTAATTTATATCTGACAATCATGTTATTTTGGCTGTCATACACTCCAATTTATCCCTGCTAACCAACAAACAACATCAGACGTACTCTTGGCACATTGCGGGTCGGTGGGACCCCCTGTAACCTTTAGCAATACGCAGCAGAATTCATCTTGAGTATAAGGAACATCTCGGCTGCTACTTATTCCATTCTGAAATGAAGCTAACTATATAGTCCTCAGGATTTCCCACATGTTTTCGTTATCACCTTTCTCTCCTGTTCCACACCAGCAAATTTTGGATACACAACGACCCCAGCCAGGTGAGGGGAGATCGAAATCAAGCCGATTGGTGGCCACTACATCAAACTCATCAGTCATTGGCACAAAGCAATAACTCAGCCACCAGTTAGACCACTGCGACTCTCCGAATGCTGCCACCAGCAATACAACCCAGGATACACATTTAACAATTGTCTGTAAGACTGGAAGCAGGAAGAATAACTAGTAGCATGCAGTTAGATATAGGTATATCCATATCAAGGTAAATGGCCGTCAATTAATCGTATAAAGTAACGCGGGTGTACAGCGAGAGCTATGCCACTAATTTATCACTACCAGCAACAGAAACCTCCATGGTCAAAGAAGCCATTTGTCCCCACAGTCTGCAAAATTGATCACCCAGATGCTGTTAGTGCTGCGATTTTCCCGGACAGAATTCCTGATAAGCGTACCCGTGAGTGGACATAACAGGCTTTGATCAACATAGAGGAGGCAATGGACGCGTATATGGTTGAGGTAATAGCCGAATCTCATTGTTTCAAGCAGTAACTAATTTCTTGTAGGTTTTCAACATGTCTGCTACTCTTGCAAGGCAAGGAGGTTGGGTACAGCTGAGACAGTCCTACACACGCCTGGCCTTGAATATAGCCAAAATGGCCACAGGATGGTTTTTGCACGCCAGAATAGAGGAAATGAAATATCTGAACAACAAACCTCACACCAAGGCGTGAGAAGACAAGAACTGGGGTGTTGAGTATCATAGACATGAAAATGTGAACACTGCAATTGAAATTCAACCAGCTGTACTCCGTCAAAGCCACATGGCCGGATGCCTCCCTTCACAAAATGGCACTGTAAACAATCCGCAGGCACGCTGCAGTTTCAAAGGAACAGGTGCACCTCCACCTGAGTGACGCAGACAGCTAACATCAGAGTAGATGCCACCTCTGCCCGAAATGCCACCTACCCCACCGGGTAATAATTCCGGAGCTCAATCTTCTGAAATGGTCAATTTTCAAGCGGGATATTTGTATTCACCTGCATCTCGTCCCTGTGCTAAATTATTTACTCTTAATGCATCTGGCCAGGATAGCCAGCACAATGCAGATTTTGATCCAGATATGTTGACTGATAAAGGAAAATCCACTGGTTAGTGCACTATCTGCTGTGTGGTAATGTAGCTGACATCCATGTTGAAGACCAGAGCAGCCGATTGAGCGACCCTGCAAATGATGACGAGCATTGATCGAAAGGCAAGGGATATTGGAGAGTATTATTATCTTAGATTAGTGGACACTGTAAAGTATATTTTCAAGGATATATTTACATGTATTATTAAAGAACAATGTAGTGATTAAGAAGAAAGTAAACAAAAACGCCACAAAGGCTGCCAAAACAATGTGATTAATGGACTACACGAAATCAAATGATTGCATATTGTGGATACACCTGTGGCAAAATGAGGGTCAATGGAACATCAACAATTTTAGGTCATGAAAGTCTGATATTTTAAAATTGATTTTGTAATGGTTATACATGATTGAAGTATTGGCCGTATTGATTGGCAAATATTATAGCACCACACATCCGACCTCATCTTGAAAATGAGTACCAACGGAGCGTCATCAATTATTGGTTATGCATCCTGGGTAATCTCACCGCCAATAGATTACAGGCAGTCATAAAGAAATCATTGGCCACCAATAAAGGCACAACACATTGCGATACACTCCCTACCCAATCTTGAAAATCCGTGACAACAGAGGGTCAATGATTGTTCGTCGTATGTTGGGTCATATGGCTTGTGACAGGTTGCACACAGTCAGAAACGAAGTATCAGCTGCCTTTATAGGCGAAAGAGACAGTGAAATCCTCCCTGCCCCATCTTGAAAATGTGCGTCAACGGAGTATCAACGATTGTTGTCCTTACATCAGGGTTCATCAGAGCACAATGTGGTCATGATGGTCTATATACATTGTTTTGACCACTTTGGTACTCTACCAGGCTGAAGATTACTTAGTGGTAGCTCTGCAAATGATATAAGTTGTTACTGTGCTGGAGGATGTTGCAGGAATATCCCGTACATATCTGCCTATAAGGGCTGCCATATTCTACTTTATGGAGGCTTCTAATCAAGCACCAATCATATTATCGAAGATGCAAGACCAAACATCGTTTATGCTCTGTTGACGCTCATTGTGCTGATGGGGCAGAGAGTGTTTCACATTCTACGTTTGCTATAATGGTGGCAAATAATTTGTTTATGACTGTGTGTAACCTGTTGCCCTCCAGATTACCCAAGGTACACGACCAACAGTGGTTGACGCTGCGTTGACGCTGATTTCCAGGATGTTGAAGGGGGCATGTATCTGTTCGTTTTGACTACTAAGGCTGCCAGTAAATTGAAAGTACATCATGACGTACTGCTGTCAATAGTTTACGATTATGAGTAGCCTATCAGAATGCGACCAGAAATGTGAAACCAGAAACGAAGAGTGCGAGATTGGAATCGAAGGGTCTATCTGAACCCGGCAAGACACACGGGTTATTGGGTAATGGTGCGGGTTTGGCCCGGCAACAGTCAGCGGATCGAGGTTTAGGATGCATGTGGAACTGAACTGACCTGTTTGTGCCGTCCAAACGCAGACCACTGGCGGGTTACCCGTACCCGTTGCTAACACTACACCCAGTGTAATTCTCTACTGGAATTAATTATGTAATCAATTTGATTTCATACTCGGTATGATTGTATTCTTTGTTGTTCATTGCACTCAGTTCGATTCTGCACACAGTCTGACACTGGACTGAGCTTGATTCTGTCTTGGGTTTATTTCAGTACCTGGCTTGATACTGTACTGGGTATGCTTGGATACAGGATGTGACTGTATAGAGGGTTTGATTCTGTATTGGGTTTGATTCTGTATTGTGGTTGATTCTGCACTGGGGTTCATTTTGTGCTTGGTTTCATTTGTCACTTGCTTAGATTCAGTAAACATTGTAGTTCTTAACTCAGTGTGGTTCGGTATTAAGTTCATTTGGTGTTCAGTTTGATTCGGCACACTGTGGGATTGTACTATTTGTTTGATTATACACTCCATTTGTATATACATGCAGTTGTATGACGTACTCTGTATGATTTTGTACTCACTGTTGATTACATTGTATTACATCCACATATCATGAAGGATAAATTAACTTTGCACTCTCAGCTGTCCTTAGTGGTGTGGACGAGAAAGACACAGATGATAGGAGATGAAGGAAATTATATGAGGAACTAGAACAGTAGAGAATTTCTCTTCAGTGCCACACTTATGAGATAATTCTTCAGTAATTCCGACTCAATTGGTGCTGAAAAGAACTGTCAATTCTTGTCATATTCTTATAATGGTATGTTAACTAATGAACACAGTGTTCAGATCTGCCTATCTATTGACTACCTCATAATCAAACACAACAGTATCCACCCAATCCTCTGGATTGCACTTTCCAACTGCATTTCCAATCTTTGTTGATTATGCCCTCCTATTGCATCCCTCTGTCCAGTCCCTAACAGCTTCCACTGTGCATTTATAAGCTCTCCCAATCATATTCTCTAACTTTATCCTTATGTTGTTATGATTATTATTTCCAAGTGTACTTCCAAACATGCTTGATTACAACCTCCAACTGCATCTCCAAGTATTCATAATAACCCCTTCGAATGTACTTAGCTAAGATTACCTGAACATGCCAATAATGTGTCTGTCTAAGTTTGTGGGATCATAACCTCCGGTGCATCTTCATATTCACATGCTTGCTATCTTTAGTCACTCCTTTGATTGCTCTGAAATAGTACCTGCAGCCAGTATAGCATACAGTACGTTACTAGTGTAATATGTAGATATATACATCAGAATCCAAAATGAAAAGATGATATCACATGATTTAATGATGAGCAGAAACTAAGATTTCCCTGTGCACCTAGAGTATTCAGAAACAATATGTCATCTCGCCCAGGCTGGTCTGAAGTTATTTGCTGTGCTTTGAATCTTGCAGCCTTTAATCTTAGGTGTTGCTCATATTGCCATCAGTGCTGCAAATTTGTTGCTGATAATTTGGCAGTACTCCAAGGTTAAACTGAATGCCACTGCATTAGTCCAGTTCGACTACTCGTATTGTTGGCAGCTATGCGCTGCATATCAGATAGCCACAGCATTATCCCTATGATCTCCGTAATTTGGCTCTGCAGGGATTTGCATCAGTCACCTGCCACATATTCCCCAAGCCTTGCAGTAACAACAATCAATTTCACTAATGTGGAAGCCAGTTAGTAGCTGTGTATTCCAAAAGTATATAGCCTCCTTCATTGTAAGAATAAGCAACAACTATTGGGAGCTGCACTCTGTACCCATTAAACACTAAACCTACAGTCATGACAACTCTGTTCCTGTATCTGTAAGATTCACTCACACAATATAATTCAATTACTGGCAACATCTGGCAGTATCTGTATGTTGTTAAACCAAAATCATGAAAATGTTGTATTTCAACATTCCAGTACCAAAGCAGTAGATTTCAGATGCCCAAAACAGTGCTGGTGCTGATCTTGTGAGCTTCAGGAAATCCAACTAATCTGTCTAAATACATGTCAATGTTCCAGAGAAGAGTTTGGAAATGGTCTTCTGTGTTGGGAATGCTTCTAGTTTATATTGTAATTAGATACTGGGTTGTATTGAATACCTTTAAATCTCATGTATTCTGTTTGCATTCTTATTTCTCAATCCATTTTATCTATCTATCTCTGTTAATCTATCAATCTATCAATCTATCAATCTATTCATATATCAATCAATTCAACAATCTGTCTATCTATCTATCTATCTATCTATCTATCTATCTATCTATCTATCTATTTATCTATTTAGCCGTCTATCTATCTATCTATCTATCCATATACTAATTAATCAATCTATTTGTCTATCATAATACAATATATCAGCACCAGGTGCAGCAAAATATTTTAGGGGAATTGATGGTATATCATGTAGATGGCAATAGAATTACATTGACGCAGATACTAGCTTCACTATAGTCAGGTACCTGGAGTCTGTGGTTGAAGAACCTTGTAGTTCCACGTGAGCCCTGTATTTCAATGATCCTAGAACTATATCTTAGAAGCTGAGATTGACTGAGGTTAGAGACTCATGTAGATCATATTTAAGGAAGTTTGGAGAAATGTTTTAATACCACAATTGACTCAGTTTAGAGTTTAATTGCAGCCTGTGTGTGAGCAGACTTAGAAATACAGCAGGGGGCCAACATGGAGTAAGTTGGGAGATCCACATGGAGAGAGCAATAGTGTAAACTTGACACTGTGTTCGGGGGCAGTCATACTGGAGGCATTTAATGGTAAGGAACGCATTGAGGAAGCGGAGACTGTATCCATAAGTTTTGTCATAATCATCGTAATGATATCACAGTTGACTTTACCATTTTGAAAAATGATATCAACTTGAAGGAGATTGATCTAGAGGAGGTATACCAATAGTGGAGTCAATATTTAGAAGATAATTAACAATCATAGAAATGCTGGGGAGACTGGTTGTAAGTTGAACAGAGTCAATATTAAATGAATACTCTATATGGTCATTACTCATAGTCATGAACACAGACGATTGAGTTGGATTCTATTACTATGTAATCCCAGACACTGGCAGACTGGTTAACAAGAAATGAAGACATTATTGATAGAGATGGGGGAAGATTATCAAAATGATGATTACTAACTGGAATGTAGGAGAGTTGTGAATACTAGTGTCAATTACCAATCCTCTTATGTCAGTCAGAACCCTGACGATGGCAGTTACATTTCCCAATACAAGGAGTACTTAATCCAATTAGGTAGATATTGTCCTGGTTTCCCTATTTACTTATATATTCCCCTGTTTTATTCTCGATCTCTGTCTCCAAACTACGACTCCACTATGCATTGAGAATATAATGTTAAATCACTCCACTCTACCTTTGTATATCTGAATTATTAATTAATTGCAAGTACAGTATTCACCCATGATGGAATGCCTCCAACTGTTACCCTGGTTTTTAACATATCTTTTGGCATGTCTTGATACAGTGCACATTCTATATGGTTCTATGAAAACAAGTTAGTCTGTCACTTTTACCTTTTAACTAAGTTTTTCAAAAATAACTGTCTCCAAATACCCCTTTAAGTTTGAACTATTATACATACTATGGGTATTGTTAAGTTCAATCAAACACAGTCTCAAAGTTAGGCTTCAAACTTAGCCATTCTCCAATTTTGATGTAGATTACCAATTACTGTAATACTAGCTGGAAGGTTAAAATTAACTCTGCCAAGAATTACAATCGAACTTGTTTTATATAGAGTTAGTGCCACTAGTTATTGATCAATCATAGATTGATGAATATATTAGATCACACTGCACGATTGATATACCATTGCTTATCCATTCACATAGTCAACTCCATGAGTATCCACTACTATTTAATGGATTATGAGCTCTGACTATTAGAAAATTATAATGAGGAACAATTTCATTGTATTTGTCAAGTGGAGCTAAATATTGTTACAGAAATACATGTCCACAAGCTGAGATAGCTTATCCCACCGTGTTTTAATAGAAGTTGTTGAATGACTCCTGTATAGTCTGAAAGAGAATAATAAGTGATGCTGTTGATACGTAATCAGAATAATCCAAAATGAGTTGAACCACAATTGCAATAACACATTCAATAGCACTAACTCTTTTCAATCTTGAACTGAGATGGCTCTACTTCTCAAGCAGGATGACATGGATGGTACTTACTGGGTATACAATTAAAAGCTTAAAGAGTGAACTTTAAATGCAACTGCCAGTGTAATGGCATCAATCAAATACACCATGAATTGCCACAGCGTTGTCAGATCAAGGGTTCCGCAGTATATGCAGTCAAGAATGGCAGCTGTGAAAATGGTTGCACACAATGAAGACACAATTTGGAATAAGCTTGCATAAGGTTGACAGTGAACATTAAGGCTAAACATATATGAGTATAGAAGAGATATGAAGGGTATCCAGTTACTGGACAACAGTGATATGGAGAACGACCCATCACAGATTAATCGGATACTTCAAGGATTACAATCCCCACCCAGGATGGTGAAGTGCTGTCACTAATGCTGCAAACAACTCAATTACTACAAATGCTTTCAGCAATACTAGAGAGGAAGTACACACCATCAATATCATTTGAGGGATTTCAAGATTGTTAGACCGAGTCTTTGTAGAGTAAGTCATCATGTGGCTGTGGGTTAGGGCTGGAGCCTACAATATAGTGTACATGTCATCTTAGACTTAGACTCAATCAGTTCAATCATCACAACAGGTTTGTCACAACAGGTTTGTCACAACAGGTTATAACCCTGTGCATGAATACAATTGAGATACCATTTACAACAACGTTAAAGCAATAACAGTCGAATTCGAAACGTTCATATGAGCGAGGCCACAGGGTACCGGATGTGTTTGAAACGCATCCGGGATTAGGAAACCCTGAAAACTTAGAATCACCATTCCACAATACATCAGACGCAGATGCCTCCTCTTGACAAAATCTCACACTCAACCGCTTAGAGAACTACAATGGCCCCAATGGCAGCAATCGGTGTGACAGCTTCAAATGCTGCGACGGCTGCAATGGCTGCAATGGCTGATATCTCTGCAACAGCTTCAATGGCCATGATGGCTGTGATGGCTGTGATGGCCCCAGTGATGAGATCTACAGGTATACGAAAGTACGACAACTGAATGACACGTCCACAGGACACTTTTGGGTTCATTACAGAGAGCAGCTTGGCAGGAGTTTCAAGATGAGTTCAGGTCAACATCGGCATCATCAGAATGAGCTCAGGTCAATATCGGATCTATACCCTCTGAGGTGAAACAGACTGCATCCCTAGAGAGGGCAACTGACTGAATGAGGTGTTGTCAGTATGATTGAAGCGATTTCGAGAACAGGTCAACCGGTGGGAAAGCCATTGAGATCAACATATATTACAGAATTTGGATAGAGGATGAGAAGTAGGTAGATAATATACTGTAAATGCTTGCGAGATATCGGCAAACACACACGAAACCTCTGGAGAACACGGCAGTTGGCCAACTACGGTTGCCTGGGTGTGTGATATGTGACAGTCTCGAGAGGCCGGTGGTGGCAATGGTGGCCAAGTATCCAGCCAGTCTGTGGACTCCTCTACTGTGAGGATAAGGAAGCACTACTAGGATCTGTACAGTGTGTTCCATCACTCTAAACATTCAATGACGACAACCCGATACCTTTACCCGGGAGGCCATGTACGGGGATCCACAATATATGGGAGTGAGTTTCCTAGAGCTAGCTGAGGCAGAACAGTGACCTAGAGAGAATCATCTCCAATGTCAATTGCAGCTAAGGAGACTGGTCTCCAATTTTGCCAGGGACTCTGATACTGACATATACTCGACTAGGCAAACATCCACCACCACACAACCCGCCTGGTGCGCATGTGTTTAAAAGTGAAGCAACGATCAACACTTTCACTTTGCTCATTGAACGGAAGTCAATATTCCCATGGAGAAGTATCTCCAATTTCGATACAGGCACAGACGCACCTTTGCGTACATACATACATATCTACCACTGTACAATAGGTTATAAGCACCTACATGTAATAGCACAAGACGATCAACACTTCCACTTGATTAGTTGAATGGATGAGAATATCGCCACAGACAAGTGTCTCCAATGTTGACGCTGACAGCATAATGCATGATTCGGACCATGCAGCAGCGTATGGGAATCAATTATGCTCCAGCTGGACTGTGCATTACCATTGGAGGAGTGGTTGACTGGAGGTCAAGACAGTTGAAGCTGACAGCACAATCGACCACCACGCTTTGGAATAGGCATACCATTAATGCCTCCAACGGCATCAGAAAGAGTCATTTGGGAGAGACTGAGGGTATGACACGGTTTGATAACTGTCTTTCGTTTGCTTTCAGTGTTTTTTTTAAATGGCTTAGTGCTTGACGGACATGATAACATGCTGCAGGAGCTTTTGACCGAGTCTTTGTAAAGTTCATCATCATGTGGCTGTGGGTTAGTACTGGAGGCTTCTATATAGGCTACATGTCATCTTAGACTTGGACTCAATCAACTCAATCATCTCAACAGGTTCATCACAACAACGATGTTATGAATAGTCAGTACTTGTGGATGTCGTAACGGTCAAACATAGGACAAAAACCTAAATTGTTGACAATTATGGTACAAAGCTCATCTAAATAGCAGCTGGTATCCAGAGTTGCAGTAAGGATGTGTCAGGATGTCCACTTTAGGCACAAAAGGTGGCAATTGCTACAAATCCATCAAGGTTCAAAGGAAGAACAAAAAAATCAGAGGAATGAGAAGCATCAGAGGATATACTATATTGGCAAAATAAGAGGGACTATCACTGAAATGCTGATGACAAAGCTGTGAGGAAATCTTCCAAATATTGCTGAAACTACTGCAAATCAGTCCACAGGAATCATAGCTACATGGACTATTACCACACCAACTGAGAACTATCGGATGGTGGAGAGCTTGATTGCAATATCCCAGTAATTAGTTCGTCAATTGCAAAGGCACATTGGACAACTTAATGCCACAAAGAATATGTATTAGCATTATGGAGTAACTGCAAAGATCAATGAATGGTGAAGGGATTCAATTGAAATGTATAGTTTGTAGCTGCATATCATTGTGTTTGAATGATTGGCCAACTGGCTTATTGCAAGAAACAAAAGATTATATTTCAAGAAGTGGTAAATTTGCCAAAATCAATTCATCTCAACTCATGGTCTCAGAATCTTGGCAATGATTTATATGCCAATCTTGCCAATAACCATGGTCTCAACATGCAACATCGTCATGAAAAGATGATTACCACTGTACACTAGATTTATGGGCAAATTGAATCTGGCATGAGTTTGAAATACATTCTGAAATTTGTAACTCAATACATAAAGATTAACAATGGCTGTGGCCTGCTGGCACTTCAGATGACAGGGTATGCATCGCATCATAAAGGAGAAAATTGGAGACAATGGCAGTGGCACTGGAACCCTGTCAGTTTCGAAATTGTGGCTATATTGCCCATAATCATGCATTCTTTCCACTCCACTGGGATCTGTGATTGCAATTGTTTCATCAGATGCATATTAGTGAGAACACTCCATACTAACAGGAGTTGAGGTGCCACTAAACTCCTGCAACATTTGTATTCAACACTGGTCATCATTTTCAAGTTCGTTCAATCGGCTGCTCTCATCTGCAAAATGGATGTCGGCCATATTATCACACAACTTATGATTTACTAACCAGTGGTTGCTTCTTCATCAGTCAGCAAATCTGGAATAATATCTTGAATCCACTTGCAATCCTTGGCATATTCAACATGATTCAAAATCTGGGTCTTGGGAAGTGGAACATGTAGATACACATATCGGGGCGGCACACTTTCAATTTCGGACATTTCAGCTCCCTCATTCTCACCAGATGGCACCGGTGGCACGGGTGGTGTTCCGGACGGAGATGGAGTCAGTTCGGTTAGTGGTTCACCTGTACCTTTGCACCACCAGTGTGTCTGCAGATTCTTCACTGTGCCATTTTGGCAAGGAAGGCAACTGTCCTTGAGATTTTCAAGAACCACAGTTCAGTGTCTTTCTATTGCTGCCTTCACCATTTTATTCCCTGGAAACTCAACACTCCCCTTCATATTTTCTCGGACTTTGGCGCAAGGTTTCATGAGGTGGAACTGTGTTTCCTCAATTGCAGTGCACAAAAACCCTCCTTTGGCCATTTGGCCACATTCAAGGCAAGGCTCCTGTTGGACTGTTCTAGCTCTACCCAATCTCCTTGCCTTGCCGTAGTAGCTGACATGTTGAAAACCCAAAAGAAATCAGTTCCTGCATCTAACTACAAAATTGGTTAGTATCTCATCCATATAGGCTTCTGTACGATCCTCTTAAGTTACTCATGTGTGTTCCATCCTCTCTTGGGGACACATATGACGGAATTCGGCTACGACAATCGCAGAGTTGACAACATTGTGATGTTCAATTTCAACAACTGTCCAGACAAATACCTTGGTCAATCATGGAGGCTTCCCATTATGGCCAACAATAAATCGGTCATGTAGCTCTCTACGTATACCAGCTGTACAGCATATTCTTTCTTCACAACCGTTCAGCTCGAAATGGATTCGCTCAGAGCCCATGTCATAATGCGGCTTATTCTTCGTGCTTCCAGTATTACGTACCATTTGTAAAGGTATGTCACAGTCAATATATGCAGTGGCTCCATTGGCAATGTTGTAGGGGACTAACTAGTGCGTGAATTGCTGCTGGGTCTCATGAGGTGCCGCATTGGATGAATTGCATGTCATTCGACAAGATTCAGATCCGTTCGAGCCTTGCGGAGGTGGTTGTGCAGTGTTGATTTGCTGTTGTGGAACAGGTGAAGAAGATGATGACTAAAAGAAGTGGGAAGTTCTGAGGAATATATACTCAGCTTCAAGTCCAAATGGAATGACTAACAGCCAACTTGCATGATCTACTCAAAATGAATCATGCTGTGGATAGTGGCAGGTTGCAGGGGCTTCCAACAGTCCCGCGATTTGAAGTAAGTCAGTTCAATGATATTTGTGTGTTTTCCAGAATAAATAGCGGTGAACAACCGCCAAAAACACATGATTCATGGATACAATAAGGGCAATCTTTGACAGATAGGATGGCAGGTGATATGTGTCTCAAAATTTCCCCAGCATCTTACAAGGAACACCTCCTAAAACTGAAGTCATGTTGTAAAGTTAGCATTGCTATTCCTAGTAATGAGACTGTCAAAACGCAGAATTTGCTTTGTTCATGTTGACCAAGTGTACCAACCTTGACATCAAAGATGCAGCTTGCCTCGATGTTGTCCATATCGTACAACATCCACCATCTCTCCCATCAACAATGTCAATACAAAATACAACAGGCAATACTGCAAAAAACGACCTTTCACCACTGCCGCCGGGCAAATACAGTAAATGGAATACCCGATCCACATGACAAGGTCATCAAGCAAATGGAGGTAAGACACACTTGGAGGCAGCAAGGGTCCAAGCCCTAGGGGCACTGTGCACATTTCAATACAAAAAGAAGCTTCCGGTGGAGAAATGAATGCAATAGCACTTTCTAAACATTCATGAGCAACAGAAATGGATTGAGGATTATGCAGACAGAGACACTGCTGTGGAAAGAAATCGAGTTGAAAATGCAGAGTCAGTGATTCAGCAAGAGCAGGAAGATATGAGATCTGCTGACATTGCTGGACAGACAGCTAGGCAGCGTGAAATGAAATGAAAGGAGATGTTGAAAGCTAGTGGAGACAGTCTGATTAATCTTGCACTTTCTGGCCATGGGGAGGATTAAGCTGATCGAGCATATTCTGGAGATCATTCGGCGCTGGGCAAGCTGAGTGAAGATAAAGAACCTTGCAGGGTGATGGGCACAATCCGCAAAATGGTACAGTACTGCATGCTGAGGTTTCAGCGGAAGCAGATGTGTCCTGATGAATTGACCCAACTGGGATGGGGGGACAAGGCCGACTACGTGCATGAGAGTAATCTGAAGTACAGTACAGCCAAATTGAGAGTTCCAGTAGTTACTAAGCTGCAAAAGAACAAGATTGTAGCCACACCTGCAGAGACAACAATTGGAGAGCTAATAGAGTCTATTGTTACCATCCCTGGATAATCGCAAATACCAGATGCAACTTCTCGACCAGCATGTAGTCATTTGAGGCTGGGTACTGGTAATCCATAGTTACAGAAACACATAGTGGCTCTCCCATCTGAAGCTGTGTGTTTAATTGAATTAAAAAAAGGCGAGTTTAGATTTACCGTTCGAATAAAATTTGTCACTGATTAAGAAATCTAAGCCTGTTAAGTCTGTAAGCTAATACCCTTCCATATAGTCTCTCTAGAAAGTTACCAGATAGGAATTGGATTCCGACAAGGAACTGGTGGTGGCTGTTGCATCACCGGAAGAATTGTGGGGCGAAATTAAATTTTTGATGTTGTTTCCTGTTGAGGAGCAAATGGTGTACCTATTTAGCTGCCTGTCAACTTTTTCTTGTTGTCAGTGACCAAATTGTACAACATGATAATTCATTTGTGTATGTGTATGGGTCGTATGGGCCATACAAAAGTTCTAGCCTCCAAATCATAATGATAGATGACCAGCGAACTGGGTATCATCCTGGCAGTTACGGTTAACTGAGTAATCAAAATCTAAATCAGTAAGGAAATTTACTTACAAAATTCAACTGAGTGATAACATACAAGTTATCGAAGCCGCGGTCAATGTGAAATGCAAACTCAGATCAATAACTACCATCATGCCTTATTTACATTCACCTTCAACTGTCTAACTTGCCACTCAGATCTGGTGTACATTGTCGAGATTTTGAAAATTGCTTATAGCAGATCATGGTAATTGAGGAGGAGGAGCTGGATTAGGACTGGTGAGATAGTTGGGCTATATTAGGAAAACACTAGTAAATGGATCTACATGCCGTATATTGCCAGCCAAAAGTGTTGGAATAGATCAGAGCTATGTCATCCAATGCTGAGGTAGGGTGTGTAATGGTAGATTCGAAATTGAAAGGCGACAAAGCGTTTTGAGGCAAATGAGTATTCATAGAAATGATATATTGGCTGTCAACAACAACTATATGAATTTTGGCATACAATAATTGACAGTTAAATAACAGTTAGAATGTGTTTAAGATAAGCATCAACAGAGTGTCAACAATTTGCAGTCCTACACTATCAGTAATCCAAGTGCAGCATAGTTATATCCTTTCAAAGTGAATGTATTGGTCCTCTTTATTGGTAAAAAGGAATGTGGCACACTCATAGCCCCATCCTAGAGATAAGTTCCAAAGTAGTATCAACAATATTTGGTATTGCATCATGAATCATCCAAGGACTGTACAACAGCCTCAACCCGTAATCAGTATGCTGCCGACCGCTCTTGGCAAAAATAATATCCATGTCATTGTGATTATTGCCTGAAAATGCACCTCAATGGAGCGTCAATGATTTTTGTTCTTGTATTATAGATCTTCCAAGGGCAGTGCAATGGCGTTGATTTATATTCAAAATATTGATCGCCTTTCGAGAGAACAATGATAGCAATACTATTGCTCCTTACTCCTAATCATTGAATTCAACAGAGCTTTAACAATTTCTGGTTTTGTATCTTCAATTGTCCAAGTGGCGTGCAATGACATTGACCCATAATGACATTATTGGCCACCTTTATGGGCAAAACTGCATCATATGATATCACTACCACCTCATAAATATGAGCATCAACAGTTTTTGTCATTGCATCTGCATGCTCAACAGCAATCAGCTACATTGCATCATTCTTATATTCAGTTTTTAATAGTCTGTCGATTTAGTCTCTCCTTGTATACAACATCCCAACTATGCATGCAATGTCTCACAGGTCTGACTTTTTTCTAAAATGGTAGTTTTGACATCACAGCAATCCCTAAAAATGAGCACCAACGGAGTGTCAACAATTTATAGTTTTGCCACTTGGGCAATTAAAAGGCTGTTCAACAGTGTTAACCAGTAATCAATCTGTCAGCCGTCTCTATGGTGACAAATGCAAGTGCCAATATCACTACCGCCTCCTACAAATGACCATCGATGGAGTTTCAACCATAATTGTGGGGGCGCAGTATGCTGCACTGCAGCATACAGCGCCAAGTCATTTTGAAATGCAGTGGTTGATGGTTAGGCTGTTCAGTATGTCCTGGTATATAACTTTACAAATCAGCATGCAATGTCGCACAAGCCTGACTTTTTTTCATGGTTATAGCTCTAGAGTCAATAATGAAGAAACTGCATTGTACATTACTATAACATATCTTTCAATAGTTTCACAAGTCAAATTTCACAGATATCAGATTCCTATTGCCATGTTGCATGAACAATCATTGAATACCTTGTTGATACAGGTTATAATAGCTTTTAATAATGAACGTGTCTTTGTTTGGGATCTGAGTGACCATACATTACAAATCCCATTCAATGCTTGGTAAAACATCATGAATGTGTGATCGCAGTGTGGCATTGCTTAGAATAGTGCTTGATATCCGCCTCCACGGTGATGCTATTCGAATTGAGGAGTTCGGTATATAGTCATTTCCGGTATCAGATGTATCGTTTGTCCTCAACATCTTCGCCAGCCATCAGAACATAGGACCAGCTCAATGCGGAACCACCTGCTGGCAACAGCATACATCGCAAAGTTAATTAAATTCACAGAGCCAGAAGTCACTGAATTGACTACTTCAACTGTTCATGAATCAGCTTTGGCCATTCACAAGAGACCAGGAAGTCAAGGAATTGCAATAGTTAGTTCACACAGAAAATTCATTTTCCACATTCAAATCATATCGATATGTACTGCATTGACAGACACAATGCTCCAAACTGGCATCTCAGGACTTTGTAGCTGCCGAAATTCACCAAGACACCTGGAATCACTACCTCAGGTTAGAATTTGTTTCGGCTCATGATCCATGGAACACTATATCAAATCTAGCGCTAGGGTAGTCGTATAATGCATTACGCAGCAAGCTGGTTCTACCGCCCTCCAGCACCCTTAGCAACATTTGCCAGAGCATATACTGACTGACAGTGTACGCAATCATGAAGCAGTTGACATCAATGAATCAAGTAGGATTAGCTTTAGCGGGTTGGCTATCAATGAACAAACTAGTCACAGTGTCGGTCATTGCTTACTATATGGTTCCAAGTTGAGCATTGCAAGAAGTACAACTCACATTCGATTAGATTGATTGCCTATTTGTTTCCTATTTCAAATGCTAATTAAGGATAATAAGTCAAGAGAAAACAGACTGGCGCAAGGCTAGTCATGAATTGAAGAAAGTTCCTGATCATTTTGAGTTTACCAACAGTTGTTCACTTGGAATCATAACTGATAACATTGCATCCAGATACTCAATGACTCGGGGTTTCAATCAACCCTTGAGGCCTCTGGAGTCGAGTGGCCTGTATTGAGAAACCACATAACATGTGTGGCGCACATCATACAGCTGGAATAATGTGAATTCGTGGGCAGTCTCGGTGTATAAGACCACACAAAGTCTTGGGAAGTGCATGATTGTGACCAGCAATTTGGAGAGAATGAGAGCACAGACAATGGGAAGAAACAAAGACTTTGAAAAGAGGGCAATGCGAGAATCAACAACGTGTCGGCCATGAGACCAGGTTTAGCAAAGATAATTGGGAAAGTACATATTTCAAGAAATTTTGACAGTTCTGAAACTAACCTTCATACAGGAGTGAATGCTTGTTGTATTGATTACACCGACACCAGGCTGTCGAAAAGGGTTAATTGACTGTTAAAAATTCAAAGTACAAATCGCAGTACTGCCAACAATGGATGTGAAGTCAAGGACAAATTCAGCAGTGCGGTAACTTGAACGATTCTATTGATTACAAGAAATCACTCGTAAGTAGCTCAAGCACCTAAGATACAGTGGCAACTGGCCACACTTCACAGACAAGACGACTGGAACATTCTTAAGTACATCATGAATAGTTCAAGGGCATGCCTATACTGGACCCTGTGGAGGTCGTCACGACATACAGTTACTCTCCATCCCATTATCACTGTGTACAATGACATGTGCAATCATGTGGACGGTGTTACGTGAGCTTTAGCTAAGATAATGACGCAATGGAAAGAAGACATATTCTTTGCTGTGAAGTTTGCAAGACGGACACAGTCCAAAGTTATGCTGATGTTACTCCAACGACCGGTATGCTGCTCATGGCAGCTTATATCCATTATTATTTTTGGATGTTGTGATCGTTCAGGAAGAGGGACAAGGGAATGGATAATGATCCTTGGAACCGGAGTTCTTGTACTACCCTAAACCACGAGCCATCCCTGAAGTATGTCGAGAATGAATTTTGTGGGTAACATCGATGATAGTTCATCATTAAAGCTGAAAGAATACTGAGGCACAATCTCTTCCCCTCCACAATAGCCTCTGGATCTGGTCAATGTGCCATCGCCAAAATGTATGTTAGTCACTGGAAACCAGGAGGATTGTCTGAGAGGATGTGGAGTGCAAACTTTGATGGGTGAATATCAGGTGAGTATCAGACCCAAGGAGGGCATTCCTGCTGGCATTTAGAGTAACTGGGATCTTCGATTCTTTGTTGACTGGTACAGGAGTACCTTGGGAATGATTTTAATAGGTTTGGAAACACCTTGAAGCGTTGGAGTGAACTTTAGGAGCACCTGGGAGAACCTGCGAGCGCCAGTGACCTGAGTTGAAGCGCCAATGACAGGTCTGAGAGCGCCGATGACAAGCCTGCAATCACCTGGCAGCGCCGATGACCAGTCTGGGGACACCTCTAATCACACTTGTGCAGTCTGGGAAAAACATCATCTTTGGGAATGTAGCTGGTGCTTCAGGAAATCATAGCTACTACCTATTGTTCAACAATTATTAAAACTCTTGTATTCACTTTGTATTCTCATTTGTGTATCAATCTAGCCACCCATCTACTCCACATGGTATATCTGGATTGGGTGTGGGTGGTGGGTGAGAGCAGTTCAAGGTGTGTCAGACAATAATGATCGAGCGAAATCAGCGATACACTCAGTAGCCATAATCGTGCGAGATTGGAAATGCCCTTGGAGGCAGTATGCGAGCATATTTGGAGATACACTTGAATGCTGTAATTGAGTACACTTAAAGATACACTTGGTGGCTGTGATTAAGCAACATTGGAGATCCACTGCAATGCAGTAATCGACAATATTTGGAGATACACTTGTAGGCAGTAATCAAGGGAAGTTAGAGATGCACTCTGAGATCGTGATCAAGCGAATTTGGAGACGTAATTTGAGGCCATAAGTGAGCAAGTTTGGAGATACATTTGGAGGCCGTGATCAACAAGTTTGGAGGCCATACTTGAGCGAGTTTGGAGATACACTTGGATGCCATAATCATGAAATCTGGGAGACTGTAATCATGCAAGTTGGGACGAGTACTGAAATGGGGTGGATGGATGGCGCACCAGGTGCTGAGACTCTTGTCATTATTTAGTCAACTTCTCACTGTGGGAATGTGACAAGGTGACTGTACCTATGAGCTCCCATGGAGATCTGCCTCATGACAGTCGATTGGGTAGGGAGGCATGCGTGAAGCTGAGGCTACATTCAGAGCTGAACTCTAGAATCATGAGAATGAAGGTAAAACAAACAAGCTTGGGTGGATGGTGTACTTGGTAAATGCTGTACTTGGTGCATGCTGTACTTGGTGAATGCTGTACTTGGTGAATACTGTACTTGGTAAATGCTGTACTTGGTGAATGCTGTACTTGGTGAATGCTGTACTTGGTGAATGCTGTACTTGGTGAATGCTGTACTTGGTGAATGCTGTAGTTGGTGAATGCTGCACTTAGTGTCACCTCATGATCATAAAGTGGAGAGATAGGGAGGGCTGACTTCATTTTGGTTTCTGCAATGATGGTAGAGTTGTGGGCGAGAAGGAGAGAGATGGGGGATAAAGATGAGAATGATGCGGAGGATACCAGCAGATATGGGGAAGCAGGTGTTCAGGTTGCCTGATTGAGTTAGAATGACTTTGTCTCAGTGTTAATATACGTCAGATCAGGACTCATTCCTGCAGTGTAGGGGATAGTCAATTGACTCTCACACGAAAGTGCCTCAAGTTCCCCTATCCCATGATGATTACCCCAATCTCCTCTCATCTTGCTCTTTCTTGTCCTCAACTCCACCGTCACCTCTGAACACAAAGATTAGTCATTGCTCTCAATCTCTCCATCCCATGATCAAGAGTTTACACCTAGTATAGTGTACACCAACTTCAGTATACACTAAGTACTGCGTACACTGCAAACTGCATCATCCAGAGATCGACTGTCGCCCGCTCCCAGCCAGTCTCTCCATAGACCACCTTTGTACTCAATTTTCTACATTTCCACAATTACAAGTTAACAAATAAATGAATATTCAGCTCCATATACTCCTCCCTCCCGAACTACCGTGTCCAGAGGGACATCATCCATGTGCTGCTGCAATCCGACTCGAGGAAGGCCTCCAATTGCCTCCCCCAACTTGGTCACTTACACCCGCGAAGTGTATCCTTGGATGTGTACAATTCCAGCCTCCAAGTTTGCACGATCACAGCGTCAAAGGGCTTCTGCGAGCTCGCTTGATCCCCGCCTCCAAGTCCATTGCGAATCTCGCTTGATCACAGCCTCCAAGTGCATATTGAAACTTTCTTAAGTACACCCTTCAAGCTCATGGCTAAGGTCGCATGATTGCACCCTCAAAGTTGGCATGATCACAGCCCTGAAGTGCAACTCTAAACGCACACAATCAAAGCCTCCAAGTACATCATTGAGTAGCGATGGTGGGTGTTCAGTTATACAGGGGTAACGGAGGTGGACAGAGTGAGGGGGAGTATATATTCAGCTGACCTCAGAGTAGACAATCATCATCTCATTTCCATCTCATCTTATCATACAATGACAATTTACACTCCATCATCCCTACTGTTGGTCTCAATCGCTGATTCCGAGATTTCGTGGATCCCCGCAATTGCGTGAATCCTTAACGCCGGGTAGTCTCATATCTTGTCACTCCATTCCTACACTCTTTGAACCAAAAGCATTCTTTCTCCTGTATTCAGTCTGGATGACACGAGAGGTGCAGTGGAGTGTTGGTGGTGGGCTCTTTGACTTCTACCTCCATGAATTTACTACAACAGTCTCCAAAGTGGTAAATCTCTATGATCTCTCAATAGGCGTGTTCAAGTACTTCTCTGATTATACTTGAATACCATCTGCGGCCAGAATGATCATATGTATATATATACGCAGACTTAAATAATGTATGCCATAGTATGATGTAGGGAATCATATGAATGTAACAAGGATGAGTATGATAAGATGAAATGCCATGTGGTTATGTAAAAACCACTGCATTGGGAATATGGCAACAAGTCACCCGCAGTGCTGCACAGCGGTCCAGATTGCTCTCAACGTCTACTGCAGCACTGCGTAACAGTTTCCGCTGCTCCTGGAGTCTCCCCACAGTAGCACAGCGGTCCCAGGAGCTCTACAACTTAATTATCTTATAAGTCATATCTCGTAGCATCCTGAGTCCACCGGTATAACTGCAGGTTCTTTCAAGAGCACCTGTGAATGATGGTACACAGTCTGAGAGCACCTTGCTTAGCTCCAGGGGGGTCTGGGACCATCTAGAAGTTCTTAGAAGCACTGGTGAGGTTACCCGAAGTGTCGGGGATGATTGCGTGTCTTTTCTGGACCAATTTACATTTTGCTGATATCTTTTGATCCATATGATTGGTCTATCTATGATACAGAGTACCGAATGCCTGAAAACATGGATGAAACGACACACAAATGCACCGATCACACAGTACACTCATTGACATCCGCAAGTCTCTCATTGAATTCACTGCCTGAATCGCCTAATAACTTGGACTCAGTAAATCCCGTTCTGAATGATTACCACTCCAACCCTATGGAGATTAGAAGTACATTTCAAACACAGGATATCACGAACTGGTGGCACCACCAGGAGGAAACACACTCAAAGAACGCTGATCTCTCTGCTGTGAAATGCGATAGATTCTCTATCATACCACATGGTGTCAGAGTGGAGGTCAGTGTTTCCTTGAGGCGAGATGTAATTTGCTGGAGGCAGTCAAATACCACAGGTGGGACCCTTCGTGAACAAGTAGCAGTAAGCCAGTTTGCTCGAGGCCATATTGTGATATTGGCAGTGTCGGAAACTGAAAAATACTTTGAATTAAAGAGAGTGGCGGAGTAAAGAAATTTGCACAGAATGGCCAAGGTCCACAACTTTCTGGAGATGTGGCATGGTAGCCAAAACCTATGTGCAACACAGAAGGAATCTTGCGCTCAAAACAAGGAAATAACAGCCATTGGTCACATTTCAGAAACAGAAGAGATCGTCAAAGCATTCTGGTCATTCTTTCGACATGATGGTGTGGCTGTGTTTCAATTGTTGCAAAGATTTTCTTTGCTACCAGCTTTGTCTCCAAAGAATCTTCCTGGAGGACAAACTGAAGTATTCAATATCTGCTGAATCAGAAGAATTGACCATCGTTCAGCTGAACGTCATGGGGATAGTGCACAGGAAAGCATTTCCGACACCAAGAATTGCCTGAACTGGAATAGTAACTTGCATAATCCCAACAGGAGCTAAGACGACTGGGAGGCAGACGACGAATCCGGTGTAGAGCAAGACAATGGGATTGAGGATCCAGACAGCGCAGACAAGGTGGATGTGAGTGCTGCGCCACATATCCCGTGAGTGATTTGGCCAACCCCGAGGGTAAACAACGAGGCTGAAAAGGTGACAATGACCGTTAATGCAATTGAAACAAGGAGGAATAAGGGACAGAAGAACAAGAATGCCAGAATGGGTTAATATGTTTTCCCCAGGTTCTATATATTGTTTGACCAAGAATGTCACATTCAAGAATTATTATTGGAGAATAGAACGCAGTCAAATGTGAATATTTGTTGATAAACAGAAGTGTACCAAGCGAAATGTATCGGTCAACAAGATGTATAAATTTCACTTGAATGGGAATTACCCATGCAAGAAAATGACTGGTCTTGGCTTTGCCTAAAGGCCAAGTCTTAATCAGATACCAAGGCAACCAATACGTTCAGATCATAATGTGCACAGTTATTGATGGCAGCAGATTTTGTCTAGACAATACATTAAAATGAGCCTCAACAAAGTGTCAACGATTTTTGGTCTTCTAAATATGGTAATTCAAAAGTGACTTGGTCACATTCATGCATAAACACAGGATTGGCGGCCTTTATACATCAAAGTGAAGTTGACACAGTTACCACCTCATTCTGAAACTGACTGGCAATGGATCGTCAATGATTGTTGTTCTGGTAAGTCAAGTAGTTAAGAAGTGATTTGGTCGTTGTTATACATAATCAATGTATTGGCAGCCTTTATAGGCAAACGAGTAAGGGACATGCTTTTTGCCCCATCTTGACAATGATCCTTAATGGAGCATTAATGATTTTTGGTATGTAATTTAAGTAGCACTTGATCGCAGACATCTATATACAAGAAGTTGGCAGCCTGTATAGGCAAATATGCAAGGGATATTCCCGCAACAGCTTCCTGGACAATAACATCTTAATTCATATTGCAAGCTCCAACTCAGTGTTTATTTGCAGTTGAGTCGATAAAACCGGTTAAAACTGCATATATACACAATCACGACCACATGGCACATGATGTACCATTATGCAAGGCCACAAATCATTAGTTCTCTGTTGAGGCTCATTTTCAAGATGGGGTTGGGAGTGTGTCGCTTACTTCATCGCCTATAGAGGCAGCAAATACTTAGATTATGTCTCACAACAACCAAATCACTCTATAATTACCTAACTTACCAGATCAAAAATCATTAACACTTCATTGACATTGATTTTCAAGATTTGGCAGGGAGTGTGTCACTTCCTCTATTGCCTATACAGGTGGGCAATACTTTGATTATGTATAACAAAGACCAAGTCATGCTTTAATTATGTTACTACCAAGACCAAAAATTGTTCATGCTCATTTTTAGAAGATATTGACGATGTCATCACTCACGTTTTTACGCATAATGGTGGCCAATACTGTCATTCTGCATCAGAGAGACCAAGTCTCTTATTCATAACCTGACTGACAAGACCATACGTCATTGATGCTCTTTTGATGCTCATTTTCAGAATGGGGCAGGGAGTGTGTTGCTTTCTCATTTGATTATAAAGGCAGCCTAAGCCTCAGTTGTGAATGTCTGTGACAAATTGCAACTCACATTACCCAAGATGTAGGACAAAAAATTGTGTGCACTCAGGTTCAATCTCATTTTCAGGATTGAGACGGGAGGATGTGGCTCTTTTCCTTGCATATGAATGCAGCCAAAGCGTCAAAACAGGGCAATGACGGACGAATGTCATTATGTTGCGATTAGCAGTAGGATATCTGAGTGCTGCCTTAACTAGAAGAACCTGATGACCTGAACTGGTGATTGGAACTGATGGGTCTAGCCAAATGAGGCAAAACCTGTGGGTTGACAGGTACGGATTGGTGTTTGGCCTACCAAGAAGAAGTCGATTAGGTTTTTGTCCTGGCATGGAACCGATCTTACCAATTTTTGTGGTCCAAACCAGGAGTGCTGCCAGGTTACCTGGACCTGTTGTGAACCCTTCTCCTCGAAGTTTAGATACAACAACCTCTGAAACCCCCAGCGCTGCAAATGTGGGACTGCCAACCTCTGACTATGCAGGATTGGGAAATAGCATTTACGGTGCCAGAAGTCACTCTGTATTCACTCCCAGTGTGAGTTCTGCTCCCACAGATGCCAGTTGTGGAAGAACTTCTAGCTATATCTAGGAAACAAACACTGGCTGCAGCACCTGCAACAGAGAAACCTCTGATCACAAAGGCCGCGAATGCAACAACCAGGACAATGCACAGGTTGATAAAGGCCTTGGTGGCCTGGATCTTCATGACGACGAAAGCAAATATGTCCAGATACGGATGCTACCAGCCTGCCTGGGCATACGCCATACAATCTGAACATCCACCACCCCATATATGAAAGAACATCCCACCTATGAATGTTCCCATCGTTGGAAAGTACAAACACCATTCATAGCAATAGTTGTGTGCCTGAATCGGTTGTGCTGAGCTATGGCCCATCTTCACAGTCTGCCCTGATGTATTCACCAAGTTTGGATAGGGAATTGTTGATGTTAATGAACATGAAACATGAACCTAGTGACCAAAAGAAAGAAATGTAGAGGAGATATCTGAATACGAAGGATTTTGTCAATACTGCAGTATGTCTGGAAAGTCCCTCAGTATGGGCGATGGGGAGAAAAAGTAGCCGCCCCGGCTGCTGTACGGTCACATCAGTTGCAATACATGGTGTGAACCCAGCTGGTTAAAATATTCTGCAGGTTGGGAAACCTTGACCCCTAGTCCAACCAAAGGCAAATACAAAGACTAGGGCTCTAGAATGTGAAGGGGATTTACAGAAGGTTTCAGAGCAGATAGAGGGGAGCAAGTTAGGACCAAATAGTACAAGAGGACAATAGATGATGTCAACTGGTAGGAACTAAGCACTTACTGGCAAAGTGGAAGGCATATAACAGGGGAAAGGGATGGGACAATTTACTGAAGAAGGGAAACAGTTAGTCAAAAAAGGGAGGCTATTGAAGACAGTGAGAAACTTCATGGGAAGAGGCAAGAAGTGAGAGGATGAGTGGAAGCAGAAGAAAGAACTAATAGTCTGAGAGTGGCATAAGAGGATGGCAGCAGAGAAGTAGTTGATGGGAGAGGCAGGTCCAGTGAAGGAAGAGAGGGTAACCAGAAGAGAGTCCCTGACTTTTGTGTGTGTTTCAAGAACTTGCATTGCTCTGCAACTGAGTGAAATACAACACTTGTTCATATACTTTGACTTGTCGAAGTGTAACTTGGATGAAAGCACCTGAGCAGCCTCACTGTGTATGTGCTACAATTGTAGTACCCAGACTACTAAACCTCTTCCAATGGCGGAAGGAAGTACACCAGATACCTGACTTGATGGGAGAGGAAGAGATTTCAACTAAGCTGTACCAGTATGATAACCATGGGATGGCGCCTCTACTGTGTGACCCAAAATGCCCAAACGCTGGGGACTTATTAACTAGATGAACTAGCTGGTGCAAAGCTTGTGGGCTGGATTGATGTTGGTCGACTCAAGTACTGTACTCTCAACAAAGACAGACAAGGTGAATTCAAACTCCATATGTCTGGTATTGCACAATATAAATCAGAGAAATATCAGGATATCATGGTGGAGGCAGTAGCAAGCCAGAAATATACGAATGCCAGATTCAAGCATTAAATCACATGTATCAACTGGGAGAAATGATGATTGGTATGAGCAGAGAATAAGAAGGGGTGTAAGAAGTTGGTAAACAAATGGGGTCCTGCACATCCAGTACCTGCATTCCACCCAGCCTAGCAATCATGAAAACGATTGTGGCAGGAGGTTGTACTGAGACGGAAAGAGATTCCTTACACAGATTGTAACGAAAAGAACTAAAGATACTGAAGCCACCCAGTTGAGTGAAAATGCAAGACAGAGGGAGATATTGAACTCACACAATTGAGTGGAACCACATGATACTGGGGGAGGAAATTCTCGTATTTGCTCTGTTGTACCCATGTTATGCAAGAAATTTCTTCAATTGTTTCCTGACACTCCAGTATCATCAACATGACAGAGCTGACCACTATCATAGAAATGAGGAGAAAATTAGCAACCAAGAACATGAATGATGAGCAACATATGTCGGACACAATATTCATGCTGTGAAGGAAGAAGTAGCAGAAGGGAAGAAGCAGTGAAGAGTTCCGAGAGGAGCATACTATAGACATCAGAAACCACATTCAGACTGGAAAAAGATGTAATTGGTTTCAGGTATATATACAGAGCTCCCCCATCATATATTACTAAGAAAAGACACCCACTGTGTGATACTCTATATCTATCTCTGCGTACCACCAACTGCACCCAATATTGTAATTGCAACTATAACTGATGACCACCAACCAACATGTCATCTACATCAGTCATCGTTATTGCAACAGCACTCAATGATGCCATGGGTTGTGGAATGTCTGAAAATATCACCACCCCCACTATGAGCCTCAACTCCACCACCATGGCAGCCACGGCCACTGCTGTTCATATGTATGCCTTCTTCTCCAAAAACTCCACCATGACTATTGATCTCTGTCCTGATAACAGGGATACAATTACTACTCAAGAGGCACATCTTCTCGAATCGATCAGTTGGATAGCAACCAGATGCATTCGAAAAAGCTGCCGGGAAGCTCCCTCTCAGAAGCAAAGTGAATTTCTCACTCAATATCTGTGATCTCTTTGGTGGCATTTCCAATGCTGTCAATGCCCAATATGCATGGCAGTCAAATTCAGTGGAGAGAAACTGATAGTGGAAGAAGTCAAAATAGAAGTGATACAGCGACATTCCTATGGCTCTTAATAGCTCTGTCAGGGTAAGGGAGCTGATCAAGCAATATCACTCTGCGCAACAGAGGATGACCCGGGCAACAAAGAAGCTGCGAGATCACATGCAACACTATCCCCAACTCCAGGAAATTCTGCACAATGGCAGTGAATGTGAGAAGTGGCTGCGATTAACCATCATCACCAACCAACCATTCAGAGATTTGAACAGTATACACAGATTCTTCAATTGAGTACATACTGACCACCTGGCCAAGCTAAACCAGAAGTCAAATGCCAACAACTGCTATACTTCCAGACAGTTACAGAAACATAAAATGTTGTTTGATAATGGCTGCCCTTGACTGAAAACAGGAATGGACTATGATGCGATGGGTCAGAAATGGTATCACAGGTTAATCATGTCACTTAGTCATTACCCTGGATTCAATAACCACAATCACTCCAATCAACTTCATACCGTGTCACCACCCATATCACCTGTGAACCATAGAATACCCATACCACCTGTATCCCCTGATAAGGCAAGAAGTTTCCACCACCATCACTGCCAACCAAGCAAAGGGGAATGGGACAGGCAGAAGATATATGGGCAATGTTGCAAGGTTTTTGATGAATCTGGCCAAGGATGGATCTAAGGAAAGAGCCAGCGATCTCATTGGACGATAGGCTCGTATGATCCGGCAGGCTTACACCATGAAAGAGGCCAGTGCAATTACGCCAACTGTCACTGAGAAAGAGAAGGGTACTATTCTGCCAACTCTTTCCAAGAATGAGGCTGCTGTGATCTGGCAAGTACCGACTCAGCAAGTGACCAGTAAAATCACACTGACTCTCACTAGGTGAGACACTGGTATAACACCAGAAATGCCTACTGATCCTACCCAGAAGAATACCCCAAAGCTCGGCTGGCTCACACTCCCCAGCAGTGACAGTAGAATTTCTGATGACAACACGCAGGGTGAAGAATATGTGAGCCACATTCTGAACTTGATTAGCCTCAACTTGAACTGCAGGAAAGTAATGGACAATGAGATGAACTTGTTCGCATACTTTGCAAGAATGATAGGAAACAAAGCCAAACCGGTATTGCAAATGGCAGTAACTGAGAACCCTCAGTTCTTCCCAAGGGCACAGGCACTATTTCAAGAGGTTATGTAAGTGATTTGTGAGAGGATAGTTCAATTTGATACATGACTTTCACAACATCTTTTTCTTCACACAAGGTCAAGGAAAAAGTCATGTACTTATGAAGTGTGGCAGAAGACAGCCGGTACACAAGGAGTTAGAGTTCTTATGCTTTTGTTCCTTTGGGTTCATAGTTTCCCTTTGGGGTTCTTTGTTTTCATTTGGGGTTATAGTTTTCCTTTCAGTTTATGGTTTTCCTTGGGGTCTATAACTTTCCATGAGGTAAATATTATTCTTACATTCTTTTGGGATTAGGAATGAGGTTATATGGAATACAAGAGGAAAGGTGTACCTCGCACAAAGAACCATAAAGGAGATGTTGTGGGAAAATCTATTCTTTACCACTGCCACCACTCAGTATGACAAAAGGAAGTTGGTTTGGGCTTATGGAGATAGACTGATACCAGTGAAGAACTCAGTGCTGGCGTGAGTATTGAAAGATATAGGTAGAATAGTGATGCACAGAATGAAAAAGCCATACGAAGATACACAAGTAACCAGGAATGCCCAAGCAACTGGCTGTATATATTCGGCAGACCGTGTGGTAAATAGACATTATCTCATCTGATCATACAATGAAACCACACACTCCATCTTCCCAACATTCTGTCTCACTCACCCTTTCCGAGATTTCCCGGATTCACTCAATTGTGTGATTCTTCATTTCAGTGCAGAATCAAATCCTTTCACCCTCATCCAATGCTACTCCAGGCAGAACTGCAATGTTGCATGAAGTCTCTTTGAATGACACAAGAGGTGCGGTGGAGTGTTGATTATGGAAACTCTGCCATCTGGCATTGTCATTTCCCCACAACTACAATGAGCAACCATATGGTCAGATGTTGAGTAACAGATCACAAAAGAGCAATTGGAGCATGAAATCGCTCAGGTGACAGATACTGAATGCACGCTTTTTGATACATTATTCCACCATCGTGGGTAACAACTATCCCAGGAATTTCGGACTAAGGCAACTGGTTGCAGAAGCACAACTGGTAAAAACATACTCAAATACAGACTGTGTCAGAAGGGGAGCATTATTGGCAACCAACCTTGATGTGGGTAATTTGAAGTCAGTCTATCCATGCCTGGGACTAAAGCCACTGCCTAAAGCATTACTGATATGACTCACATTGTGAATGAGCCTGAATGAGAGGTGTATAGCATCTCTTACAATTTACAAATGGAGTTCAAAATGGAATTCTGCATATGCTTAACTGAGTTTTATGTTCGAATCCAGGCGATTAGAAATCAGAAGGTCCACAAAGTCATCAAACAGCATCCCATGCATTTCCAATAACCCATAATGCATTCTATATGCCATACCTCAGAGTTGATTCGGCAAATAAATTGTGGTGACAGTTTCATTAATGATATTCCTGCCTGGCTATATACCAGTGATGTGAAATGGACACATATATTTTCCAATAGAGTCGATTGAATTTCAGTTACATACAATTGATGTCCAGTGAACTAGTCTTGACTATATGGAGACGGCACTGTTATATTTTACCCTTCAAGACTGATAGAATGTTGACTTTCCAAAAGTTGTTACTGTACTATCTGCTGCTGGTAAATCACACAATGCTCGTAGGGATCAGTATTTACAGATTTAGCATTGTCTGGAATAGTATGTTTTTCGCCCTGTATCATAATAGACACATTATGTGAGAGAAACTCATGTCCCAGCAGTTTGCAGAGTTATCAAATTAACGATACGGAGAGGTATCAATAGATTTCAGAATTTCCACTTTTGACTATCATTTCCATGGACAAATTGAGGACGTCTGCGGTTAAGCAGTATGAAGGCTGCAGCTCAGACATGATAAGAATGAAGTCACAGATAGAATACATATTACACATCACAATCCGCTGTTGTTCAACCATCAAGTGTTGTGTAACCCTCCATTGGTTGACCATGTGGAACTTCATTACAAGGTCATACATACCAATGCCAACTATCGGATCATGTCTGAATCCCTGAATACCTGGTTCAAATCATAGATAGTGACTTTGATAACACCATCTAGGGCCAAGTTCCTTCGTTTCCTGTACTATACTGTAGCCAGAACCCACCCAATCAGATCCAACAATGTCTGGAATGCCTGGTAGTCGGAAAAACAATATCAACCTTTTCTAAGCTGTGCAAGCAGGCTGAACAATGGATATTGCATCCTTAAGCTCAAGATTGCAGGGTGGAGATTCCAACAAAGTACAAAGATCCACCTAGGTGGGTTGATTGTGATGACAGCTTCATCCAGGTTGTTAAACAGACTGATATGATGTGTAGTGTACCAGTCAGAGCAATTGTTGGACCAGCACATTTGGTATGAAAGAATGCTGTATCAGATACACTCGATAGCATATGGCTCGTCAATAATCATGTTGATGTACAAACCCGCCGGACAGTATATCCATTACAATGCCTGTATTAAGGTGTTCAGAAGTATGATTGTTTATTGCATTGTACAATTTGATACAGACATTATGATAATCACTTCTAGAGAGTATGGCTCCATGTTGGAGGTGTACCAGAGTAGTCATTGGAACACAGCCAATATTCCCAATAGCTCCGAAATTTGCATATCCGAAATGTTTGATTTTGTAGCATTTCAGAGACAACTATACTCTGTTCACGATATTTTTGCATTCTATTCCATATCATCCAGAGCATTTAGAGGCACCAGTAAAGTAGTATCAGAGTAGAGTTGCTGAGATGTTCAATTATGACTTTCAAACAATATAACATGTTGCTGATGTTTCCATACACTTTGGTAACCAGCTGGAGATACGGTAATTCCACTTCCTTCCAGACTGCCCAGATTTATTCGTACGGCTTGTATTGTGAATTGATCATTTGTACATCATGGTCCAAGGCATTTGAATCGATTATAGTTGCCTTTGGAATAGTGCCATTGCTATGGTAGGTGCAGCTGACAATTTGGTCCTAGCCATGTTGATTCTTTTTGGTGTCACAGTGAACGAGCCAAATGTGAGTCTGAATATTCCCTCAAGGCAACTTGAAAGATATTTCCACTTTCCAAGAACTTCTGCAGTAATGTTTGGGCTTATACTCAAAGAATTGAACAAAGCAGACAGAGGATGACAATTAGTGTCAATCTAGTAGTGCAATATTCTGCTGGAAATGGGATTGGATCATATTTTACCACCACCTAACTATCTTCACAGTATTGAACTTCATTGAGTCCATCCAGTCATCATTATGATGTTCCGAAGAATTGGAATCATCAGTGTTGCCACACTCATTGCACTCCATGTTAGCCAGGGTATTCACATCATTTTCAAGATTTGGATGACTTGTTTAGATTTTGCCAAAATTTCTGCCACAACTAGTATGGTTGTAGTTAGTGTTAGCAATGGTTCCAGACCATCACTTCAGGTCCGGGTCCGGGTCCACACCGAACCGTTGCCAAATTAGCAGTGCAGGTCGTCAATAAAGCCGAACTATCAACTCGGGTACAGTTCGATGGGAAACTCCCAACCCATCCTAATGGCACAGGTTGTTAGTTGGTCGCCCAGCGGGTTCATTCATAGATTCACATAAGGCTATTGTTTTGCAGTTTGTTAATAGGGTCTTATCAAAATCGCGTTTTCAACAACCAATAATACTTTTTTGGATATTTTACATTTTGCGATATCGATCAATTTGGAATTCGTGTTTTACCAATGATGTATTGAATTGTTCCATATCAAGGTGGTCAATAATTCGGTTATGTACGCGAAGATCCGCTCCATGCATTGATTACCAAATATGCAACATCTAAAACTGTTGACGCTCTGTTCACCCTCATTATCAGGATGCGGCAGGAAGCATATCGCTTTAGTTTTTACCACTAAAGACTGCCATGATCTCGTAAATGGATTTCTGCAACCAATCGGAACATGAAGTACCCAAGATAGAAAGCTCAAAATAGTTGAACCTCCGTTGACCATCATTCTCAGAATGGAGCGGTGACCGTGTTAAACTCTCTATTGCCTATACAAGCTGCCAATACGACCGTTATACTTAACAGCAACCAGATCACTGTTCAATTACTGTACTTACAAGAATAAACATCATTGATGCTCCATTGACGCTCATGCTCAAAATGAGGTGCTGACCGTGTTGCTGTCTCTTTTGTCTATGAAAGCTTCCAATACATCGGTTATACATAACAACACCCAGATCACTGTTCAATTACCGTACTTACAAGACCACAAAACATTGACTCTCAGTTAACACTCATGCTCAAAATGGGGAGGTGACCGTGTTTTTGTCTCTTTTGCGTATAAAACCTGCCAATATGTCGGTTATGCAGAACAGCAACCAGATCACTGTTCTATTACCATACTTACAAGACCACAAATCGTTGATGCTCTGTTGACGCTCATTTCAAGGTATTGTCCATTCAACATCTGCTGCCATCGATTATTGTTTTCATCATGATTTGAACATATTCATTGTCTTTCTGAGAGATTGTGACATGGCCCTTTGGCAAAGCCGAGCGAAGTAACATTCTGGCAATGTTTGCTCTCACATGACTAAAATTTATATATGATTCCAAACGATTCATTGCACCTGCTATACATCGGTTGATCAACCAAGAAAGAGGCGGTGGAAAGGAAATCGCACAGAATGGTCAAGGCCCACCACTTTTTGGAGATGTGGCAGGGCAGCCAAAACATACGTGCCACACAGAAGGAATCTCAGGCAGAAAACACGTACATTACAGCGGTAGGACACATTTCAGACATGGAAGGAATCGTCAAAGCATCCTGGTCTCTCATGAAACATGATGCTGCCGCTTTATTTAAATTATCAAAACGATCACCATTGTCACCAGCTTTGTCTGCAAATGACCTCCTTGGAGGACAAACTCAAATATTAACTGTCCACCAAATCAGCACAATCAACGGTCATCCAGACGAAAGTTATCAGGATAGCGCACCTGACAGCATTTCTGCCACCGATGATTGACTTAAGTGGAATTGCAACGTGGATAATCCAAATGACAGCGAAGACCATCTCGCGGTGGATGATGAATCTGATTGACAGCAAGGTAATGCCATCGAGGATCCGGAATGCCAAGAGCAGTTGGATGTGAGTGCAGTGCCAAATGTTCCTGGATTGATTGGGTCAACACGGACGCCAAAGGGGCAGGCTTCAAAGGTGATGGTGACGGTCAATTGAATAAAAACAAGGAGGAGTAAGGGAGTGAAAGAAATGCAGGATACAATGCGTCAATGATTCACCAGATTCTTGAAGTAGCTTGACTGAGAGTTTCAGTTAGAGATATATTATGGGCGAATGGTGAGCAGTAGCTCATAAACTTTCATTTCCATGTCATTTTCTGTATTTCCTGTGTCTAGTGCTGGGTCATCACCTGCCAAAATCCCGTTATTGGCTTGAGCAAACTGCCTTACAACAACCTTTTCAGGAAGGGTATTGCCTCTGGTTTTCAACTGTGTCTAGCCAAAATCATCTCGCCCAAGGGAATAACTGGACTCGACTCCGACGCCATGTGGTATGATACAGAATATGGGACGCGTCACATTGGAGAGATCAGCGTACTTTGAGTGAGTTTCCTGTTGCTGGTGCCACCAGTCAGTTATGTCCAGTATCCAAAATTTGCTGCTAATCTCCATTGGGTCAGATTGATAATTATTGAAATTGGGATCAATTTGCCCCCGGTTCTCTTTTGCTTCAAGTGGTGAATTAAAATAGAGCCTAGAGGCGGTCATTAACAGTGCGGCGTGATCCCATCGTCCGGGTGTCACTTCAGGCACATTATTTGGCGCTGAGTATTTTTCACCATCACTGGACAAATTATATGACGCGAAGGATGATTGACCGGATCCTGAAGCCATTGCGGAGGGGACAAGATTGCTGCTCGGTATGTTTCCGGGTTTATTGACTGTCACACGTCGATGTTTGCCCCAGTATTCAATTTCCACATTCTTCAGAAAGACCTCCCTGTGTTGCGTAGTATAGGATGTTTCATCCTCAGGATTAATATCCATTCCATTGTCCCACATCCGAACCGATTGCAACTTCAGGAAGAAATCAACGATATGTGTAGAAATGAGAAGCATACCTGTCATTGGAGTCACTTTAGTGTATTATATGGACAGTATCTGTCAAGCTCAATTGATGGCGAAAAACAAGTCCTCCTTCGACTGATTCTTCCTTTTAGCAAAATCCTGCATAACGCCATTCATATGATCAAATATGTCATTGAACACAGCGATAACGTGATGCAATGTGACTGTATGCCTCTTCAACATCCACAGGGTCCAACAGCAGAATAACACCAAAACTTCCATGACATACTTAACAAAGGTCCATTCATCCTGTGTTGTGAAGAGTGGCCGGTAATCACTGAATTTATGATTTTAGAGCCACACATATGTGAATTCTAATAATCAGTAGGCTTGCTCAAGCAGCTCCAGTGTCGAGTTCGCACGTGTCTTCAGATCCATAATATGTACTACCACAATGTGGACATTTGCCTTTTGGTAGTCAATGAACTCGTTTCGATTAGCAAGTGTCAGTGCAATCAATACAGCAAGCATTCTCTGCTATATGATGGTCAGTTTCAGGACTTTCAAAATATGTTGAATTACATAGTTTCTCAATGACCTTTGCAAAACCTGGTCTCATGGCTGACACCTTACTTAATCTAGCATTGCCTTCTTTTCGAAGCCTTTGACTGATTCAAATGTTTATGCTTTCATTCTCTCCAAACTGCTGATTGCGCTCATGGGCTTCCGAAGACTTGGTGTGGCCATATACACCCGGACGGCTCATGAATGCACCTAAAGCAAGCTGTATGACGTACGCCATGCATAGTATGTGATTCTGCAATGCAGGCCATTGGATTATGAAGGCCTCAGGTGTTGATTGGACCTCACATGTCATCGACCAATTTGAGGAAGCATAATCGGTTATATTTCCAAGCAAACGGCTGTTGTTAAGATCAAAACAATCAAGCACATCCTTCAGATGTACGGCTAGCCTTGCAAAAGCCTCTTGGCCCTTGACCTATCATCTGTAATTAGTATTCGAAAGGGGAATAGAATTCGCCATTGACCTTAGCGAAAGTGAGTTGTACTTCACGCAATGCCCAATTTTGATCCATGTCGTATACAATGACCAACGTTATGTCATGTATGTTCGTCAATGTCCAGCCGTTCAAAGGTAAACTAAATTTGCTTGGTGATGGCAATTACTTCTGACTTGCATCCACAGTGAGTGCATATTTCCTCCGGCAAATGTTGCTAAGGGTCATGGTAGAAGGCAGCACTAGGTAACATGATAATGCTTAATATAATCATCGTAGCTCGAGATTTGATATAGCATTCCATTCAATATGAGCCAATACAAATCCTAACATTAGATAGTGATTCCACATGTCTTGGTGAAATTTGGAAGTTTCCAAGTCCTTAGCTGCCAGTTTGGAGCATTTTGTCTGTCATCTCGGTCAAGATGAATCAACGTGGATTTCAAATATCGATGTCCTCTGCAAACTTACTATTGTAATTTCTCGACTTTGTTACCTCTTCAGGATGGCTAATGCTGTTTCATTGACCAGCGAACTAGTGAATTCAGTAACTTCTGAGTCTGTTAACTAGTTTAACTTTGTGATGTGAGCTTTTGGCAGGAAGTGTTTCCCCATTGTGTTTGTTCCATAGTCTGATGGATGGCGAATACGTTGATGACAAACGATGCATATCATTCCAGGGCTACCGGTCTGCTCAATTCCGCAGTGGATATAAAATTGCTATGAAGATGCATGTCTTTGATTATTGAAAGCAATAGTACATTATGAACTGACTTTGATTGAAGCCCACCAAGCATCGAAGATGATTTGTAAAGTAAGGTCTCCCAAATCATGATCAAAGATTCATTCATTTCTGCAACATATTGTAACCTCTGGAATTGAGGTATCTATAGATTTTGAATCCAACATAGTAGTAGGAATAAGAAAGCTTCGTAATCCAACTCAAACCGCTGCCGAAAGTGACGTTATAGTACAGTAGAATGGACGTTAATAAATGTTGCCTCTAGAGCTGGAAGCAAAAAATCTGATCTGTGAGACCTTGCATACCTATTAGTGAAGTTGTATACAAGGACATATTGAATGGACTGACCGCATAAAACTCTATTTAGGAACGGCACAATGCACTTTATTGATGCATAGCTTACCAAGCATCCTCAAAAGTTGTTCACCCTCTGTGGGCGCTCAATAGTAGGAGGCAGACACGATGTTGTCACAAGAATTGTTGCCAATCAAGGATTCAAATTGGTTGATAGTGGGTTAGCTGCATTGCATTGCACTTAGATTATCCAAGAAGGAAGATCAAAAATTGTTGATGCTCGATTGTCGCTCTGTTGATGCTGATTGTAGACCATAATTACAATATTGTCTCAAGCATTTTTTCCTAGAAAGGCAGACAATAGTTTGATTATCGAACAGTGTGGTTGCACAGCCCCTTGATTGTCAAAGATACAAGGCATAAAATAGTTGCCACTCAGTATACGCTCAATATTAGGGCATAGTTAGGAAGTGGACAATAAAACTTTTGTGTAGACAGGTAGGCGATAGCTCAATTATGGATTCATGTCATCGCACAGCCCCTTGATTAGCCAAGATTCATGGCCTAAAATGGTATATGCTCCGTTCACGCTTATACTTTAGACCTTGCAGCCATGCTGTCCCAACCATTTTTGCCTAGAAATGGAGCCGATAGTTCCTTTATAGGTTGATATTGATGTACAGAGCTTTGAGTTTCCGAGATTTCAAGCCAAAAGTCGTTGATGCACCATCGACCCTTGGTTATTGGACATAGTAGCCATGTCATTGCCATCATTTTTGCCTAGAAAGGCGGCCAATGGATCGATCATGAGTTAATGTTGCCACACAGTCCTTTGGATTTTCCCAGGTACAAGGTGAAAAATCGTTGACCTTCCATTGATGCTCATTTTTAAGATGGGGCAACGAGCGTGTTATTTGCCATATTTGGTTTCATGCCAACCAATACATTACCAATGTGAGAATGCAGTCCTTTGATATCCTAGTGTGTAAGTCTAAAAATTGTTGATGCTCTGGTGACGCTGACATTAATTACATCGAAATAGCCTCCGTACGGGCATGAATTCCATGCAACAAATCATACACTGATTATTGATATCCAATTTTGCCCTTCTGAGTATTATGATTTGCATCCAAGAGGTTTGTTACCTCTCGATTTCTAATCAACCTCAATCCACGTTATCTGAGCGAAATATAATGTGGCTCTATCATATGCCTGCACTTTTGGACAGTAATTTACGGCATGTAGATCATTTCACTAGTTTTTGTTAAATATAGCTCAACTGCCTAACCTTTCCTCATCATGCTCCAGCTCTTCAATTTCCATCACGTATCTTGACCAATTTCAAACATCTGAACAGTTTGCCCCAGCTCTGTATGGAGAGTTATGCAGTTGGATGCATGGATGAATGTAGCTTAATAGTCGTCATTGAAACAGATTCGTATTGGGCACAGACCGCCCCTCATGTGATGTGAATGATATCACTCACTCAATTTCTGTTGGTATATTTCGTCACTAATATAGCTGTTGCATTCTCATTTAACAGTAACCTGCAAACAGAAATCGAAGGTGTTGGCCGTCTTACAGTCTGATATAGATTCCAAAACTTTCGGATGGTGCATTTGACCCTTGCACATACAGAGACGAACTGTCATGTCTTACAATTTGGTCACTGAAATCAACTAAAAGCTGACACGTAGCAAAATTGGTACACAAATATCATTTCACTGAGATATCACGTCAACAATACCAATTTACCTCACTATTTCTCCGTAGACCCAGGAGCTGTCACCATGTCTTCGTCCGAATGTGATTTCTATTGGGTGATTAGCTGGGGATGCTCTATGCATGAGTCGAAGCTTACGAGTTCAACAGGCTTCGCATTCTGAATGAGTGATGAATCAGGCTTCCAGGCGGGCACGAGACGGGATATACTCGTGTTCAACTCCGGCTTCCCAGAACCGAGGGTAATATGACTACTTCCTATTCGAGAAGTCACTTGTGGGATGTGCGACATTCCAGGGACAATGGCAAGGCACTCCATAAGCTCTCAAAACATTGTCGGAGTAGGGGCTGCTGCGTCATCATCTGTTTGCGGTTGAACTACTGCCAGAACCCCTTTTTCAGATATTCTGTACTTCTTTTCTCTTTTATGGAGGTAATAGGCTGCGTCCTCCGATCCCAGTTGTGTCAATTAGTCAAGCTTCATCTACTTCTGCCGAAACCACTCAATGAGCTACTGCACCGTTTTAGTGATTGTGGCCATCACCCAGCCGGGTTCGTCATCTTCGCTCAGCTGGCGCTGCTCTGTCTCTTCATGATCCTCATCTTCCCCATCCTCCCCATCGTCGGAACTTGAAAAATCACACAGACTGTTCACATTATCAACCATCATCTCCGGAAATGTCTATTTGGGATCACTGTGTATCAATCCGGCATTTTCAGCTTTCCTTATAGCGTCCTGCACTTGCTGAACAGCTGCCTCTGTATGTTCAACTCGCTTTCTTGCCTCAGCAGTCTCTCTCTCAATATAATGCTTGATTAATTTTTCTTTCTCTTCATTGCTGAAGAAGTGCATTTTTCGTCATTTCTTGGCCGCATGCTTCTTTTTGGGTCACAAGCTGCACAATTCCCCAAGGGCTTGCACTCTCTCTGCTTCCAAGCCGCTCTTGGTTTCATTCACTTGAAGACGTCATTCGGTGGATGGCTTTGTTGGTTTGCCAAATTTGTCCGCCGGAAGAGGCAAAATGTTCCTTTTCGGAGTATTGACCATTGTAGTTTGCATTGACTTTGTTGCTGGGCGAGATGTTGGATGTTGCATGATAGTCACAATGTGGAGGCAAGCTTCATCTTGTTTCTCAAGGTTGGTACGTTAACTCATCTTGACCAAAGCAAAATCTCCCTTTTGACTGTCAATCAAATGGGAATAGCTAAGCTAATTGTTCAACATGACTTGATTCCGAGCGTCAGTTTCATGTAATGTCACACGGATTCTTAGACACAATCAGCAGCAGATGTCCATTCGCTTGTACAATGTCATAATTTTGTCTGACAATCATACGATTTCGGCTGTTGTACACCACAATTTATCCTGGTTAACAAGCAAATGACATGGAACCTACTTCTTGCACATCGCGGGGTGGTTGGATACCCCAGCAACTTGCGGCAATACGCAGTAGGATTCATCTTGAGTATAACGTACTGATTGGCAGCTAATTATTCCATTCTGACATGAAGCTAACTATATAGTCCACAGGACTTCCCACTTCTTTTGGTAATCATCTTCCTCTCCTATTCCACACCAGCAAATCAGTGATACACATCTGCCCCAGCCAGGGGAGAGCGGATCCAAATCAAGCTAATTGGCGAGTGCTACATTAAATACATCACTCCTTCGCACAGAACAAGAATGCAAACACCAGTTACTCCACCACTGCGCTGCGAATGCAGCCACAAGTAACATGACCCCGGATGCACATTTAATAATAGTCTGTAAGACTGGAAGCATCAAGAATCGTAAGCAGCATGCAGTGAGATGTAAGTATAGGTATATCATGGTAAACGGCCATCAATGTATTGTAAAAAGTGAAGTGGGTGTACGTAGAGAGCTACGCGACCAATTGATTGCAGCCCGTGTTGGGAAACGTCCATGGTAGAAGAAGGAATTTTTCCACTCAGTCCGTGAAATTGAACATCATGAGGTTGTCAGCTCTGTGATTTTAGCGGCCAAATTTCCACATAAGCATTACCGTGATTGATTGAAACATACTTCAAGCACCTTGGAGGAGGCTCCAGAAGCGTATATGGTTGACGTAATTGTTGAATCTCATTGGTACAAGCAGGAACTAATTTCTTGTAGGTTTTCAACATGTCTGGTGCTATGCCAAGGCACAGTGTTCGGGTCCAGCAAGAACAGTCCATCATGTGCCTGGCCATGAATCTGGCGAACATGGCCAAAGGAGGGTTTTCATGTGCCACAATATAGGAACCGCAATTCCTGATCACGAACCCTCATGTCTACTTCCGAGAAGAGAAGAAGTGGCATGTTGAGTTTCCTGGGCATAAAACAGTGAAGGCTGTAATAGAAGGATACACGGCTATATTTCGTCAGAATCACACTGCCGGATGCCTTCCTTGCCCAAATGGTGCTGCAAAGAATCCGCAGACATGACAGAGACACAAAGGAACAGACACTCCTCGACCCGACTGACGCAAACAGCCGACACTAGAGCTGTCACCACCTTTGCCTGAAACGCCATCCGCCCCAACTGGTAGCAATTCCAGAGCTCAACATTCCCATATAGTCAATTTGCCGGCCGGATATGTGTGTTCACATACATTTCTTTGCTGTTATGAATGCTGTACTGTTGATGTATCTGCACAGAATAGCCAGCACAATACAAATTCTGATTAAGATATGCTGACTGAAGAAGGAACATCCACTGGTTTGTACACTATCTGCTATGTGGCAATGCAGCTGCCATCCATTTTGAAGGCCAGAGCAGTCTTTGGAGCTAACCTGCAAGTGATGATGAACATTGATTGAAAGACACAGGATTTTGGAGATTATTATTATATATTGATATGTACTATTAAAGAACAATGTAGTGATCAAGAATAAAGTAAATGAAAATGCTAGAAAGGCTGCCAAAACAATTTCAATTATAGACGACGCTAGATTAAACAATTGCATATTGTGGATACACCCGCTGCAAAATGGGTGTCCACAGAGCGTCAACAATTTTAGGTCATGTAAGTCTGGTAATTAACAATTGATTTGGTCGCGGTTATACATAATTGAAATATTGGCCGCCTTTATTTGCAAAAAAATTAGCATCACGCTACCTACGTCATCATAAAAATGAGCGCCAATGCAGAGTCAACGATTATTGTTCATGCGTCCTAGGTAATCACACAGCCCACTGGTTGCAGGCAGTCATAAAGCAATCATTCGCTGCCTTAATAGGCAACGCACATTGGGATATGCCCCCTAACCAAGCTGAAAAATGAGCGTCAACCAAGCGTCAATGATTGTTGGTTGTGTATCATGGGTCATATGGGGTGCGTCAGGTTGCTAACAGCCATAAACGAAGTGTTGACTGCCTTTATGGACAAAAGATGAACTGAAACGCGCGCTTCCCCATCTTGACAATGTGCATCAATGTAGTGTCGATGATTAACAGCCCTCCATCATGGTTGATTACAGCGGAATGTGGCTGTTATGGTCTATATACATTGTATTGACTGCTTTCATACACTACAGGGCTGAAGAATACTCAGTGGTAGCACTGTAAATGAACTAAGTTGTTACTATCCCGGAGAATGTGGCAGGAATATCCTGTTTATATCTGCCTATATTGGCTGCCGTATCCTCGTTTATCGATGCTTGTGATCAAACGGCACTCATATTTCCGAAGATGCAAGACCAATAACCATTGACACTCCGCTGACACTCCATTGACGCTCATTTCAAGATCGGGTAGGGAGCGTTTCGCTTTCTCTTGTTTCTATAAAGGCAGCCAAAACATTGTTCATGATGTGTGTAACCTATCGCCCCCCAGCTTACCCCAGATCCACGACCAACAATCGTGGATGCTTGATTGACGCTAATTTCAAGATCAGGTAGTGAGCGTTTTGCTTTCTCTTGTTTCTATAAAGGCAGCCAATACATTGTTCATGACGAGTGTACCCTATCGCCCCCCAGATTACCTTAGATACACGACCAACAATCGTTGACGATCCATTCACGCTCATTTTCGGGTTGTTCTAGGGTTCATCTCTCTGATCATTTTGATCACAATGGTAGCCAATACATCGAAAATGAGCTCTAGGGTACCACTATCAATATTTTACGATTATCGGTAGCATATCGGAATGCGACCATAAATGTCAAACCCGAAACGCGGAACTGGAGATAGGCACTGACGGGTCTAGCCAAACCCGGTGAAACCCGCCGGTTGATGGGTACAGGTTTGGGTTTGGCCCGCGAAGAGTCAGCAGATCTCATTTTTGGACAGGTCTGGACCAGAACTGACCCATGTTAGCGATCCAAATCTGGACCGCTGGCTGCCTACGTGGACCGGTTGCGAACACTAATTTTTGTCCGTGATGCTCCGATGAGTCCAGTTGAGGGACTTGGAGTGTCACAACAAATTGTCTTATGAGGCATCTCTGCTCTCCCATGCTAATTGGCATCCAACAGAGGGAGTCTATTCATTCATTTGCAATGCATAGAGTGGTCATTTGCCGGTATACTACAGAATGCATGCAGGTAACAGCACATGCAAACATCAGGTAAAATTTGCCTCCGAGCAGTGATAAATATCCATTGACTGTAAGTCGGACAATAGTTCAAGACCATATAAGTTACTCTCTGGCTAAGCAAGAGGATGGATTGTGCTAGTACGGATATGATTCCACCCAGATTTACAGTGACCCCACCTGTGTATGCAGGGTACATCATTCTCTAAGTAAAATGTAATTATGATGGGTAGTTAATGCCGGATTGCAGGTTACCGAACAATATTATGTGGTATTGTAGCAACTGTAACCTGACATTTATGATCTAGCCATTACACCAGTATATACAGCACTTATGTATTTCGCTCTATTTCATTCTCAGTGTATGCTTCTGTTCCTTAAATGTTTTTCAATTACAGATGACTGTGCACATACATTCTCATCAACCAGACAATATACTCAACATACAGGTACCTCACTCCACCCAGCCAATGATCATATCTTACTCTTTGCTTGATATTAATGTTGTGGACCACACTCAATTACCAGGACAGTTGAGCTCCATATCCAACATCCTTTGGAGGAAGGCAGCCATGAAACACTAAATATTCCAGATACAGCCTTGGTTTATTATAAAATTTACCAACCGGGAACATGACTAAGCAATATTTACAACCTTTATTTTAAGTTGATGAAATAATATTAGTAGTTCGGGTACTGCCAATAGAGATGAATCTGAAGAAAGAGAATATCAACAGAGTATTTCTGCTCAGCAAATTAGAAAATAACAAGCAATTCTCACCAATCCTGTATATCTTGTTATCTCACAGTAACTGAGGTTCACAATCCGTTTAATGTCTACTTAACTCGATTCGGATCAAGCTGTAAATTACAGCCTCCATATACTGTATGCTCAACTTCAGTACATTATTCCAATCCCATCAACAGAGTTTGAAGAAACTGAATATGTACCACAGTCACTTCCAAGTAACTCAACAGCTGACCAACAACATCTGCCCACTAATAAACCTGGAATACTGTTGTTGATAACACATCTGGAACTAGCTTATCCAGTTTTTACCAACTTCCACATCCTAGGAATACATCATGATTATATTGTCTTCAATATTCATGTTACGATCTGTCACACTCTGTGAGTACATGTAGATATCAAACCACCATAACCTTGCAATCCAAGCCATTTGATTGAATGCTGCTTACAAATTGTCAGCTTGTTGCATTCCAATTCGGTAAAACCACATACATTCATTTTTCCACCCACTGTCACATGATGTCTTAGCATGTATTACCATCAACTCACATACAGCTTTCAATTGGAATATAGATAATTTATCACCTACATAGCTGTGAGGTTGATAATGTATTTGTGATTCAGTAATACACTGTATACAAGATAGTACATGCAAACTCTGAAGATCAGTAAATGTTTATAACTCACTTGCTCGTAATCATATCATTGACAAGAACTTGGATGACTTTGACTACACGGTTGTCATGATCATACTGTACAGTTTCTTCTTCATATTAATTTATGTTTTGGTGTTATGTGGTTCTTTCCCGCATATAATATCTGCAATATAGTTATCACTAAATTCTGAAGATATAACCCAGATCAACTTATGAAAATGAGATTATGCTGAGCATACTGTTTAAGCAACTGATTGTACAGTGATAGAATTCTACATCATTTGAGTTTGGCAAAAATTGAGTGTCTCTCTGATGGATATTACATATAGGGACATTTGAATTTCACCCATTACAATAACAAACCCATTTTGAACCCCTCTAACTCAATAGTTATCTCTTACATAATTCCAATACTCTTCCATTTTGCTGATTTTCAATTTAACATCAATTCTTTACTATACAGTCTTTACAAATAGTCACACAGCAGATTTAATTATTACCTCTAGAGGAGTCATGGGCAATACAATTAACAACATTTCATATCTCAGTACTCTATACAAATTACGAAAAAAGTTATTTTCACATTATAACAATGTTGACATTATAAGAACTTTAGGTGCATTTTATTCAAATCTAAATACATTGGCTTAAATAATCCTCCCATTGGTGTGTTAGTAGCATACTTACTAGAATTGTTAACAGTAGGAATTAAAAATTCATCAAATCTGGGATATCTGATACATTCTAAGTCACAATAGAGTGGAAACCACAATTAACATATATACAGCAGAAATCACCTCTTCCGACCCCTTTGAAGGCTCACTCCAAGTTGCATTCTCCACTACCCTGAGCCACTTTCTTGTACTATTTTCTCATCATTCTATCACATTTGCTACTATATCTACCTTTGTATACTATATCTGATTATTCACCAACTGTATCGTTAATTCACCAATACGGAACCAATGGCCAGCCAGGTGACCAATTACTATTCACCTAAGCATCACAGAGTACACTCTGAGGGATTACTTACATTCAACAACAAAGCCACACTTCACTGTCAACTAAATAGTTGATTGCATATGATTCATTGGAGTTTTCAGTGATAAACAACTGGTCTCTGCATTTTGGTTCATTTAGGTAACTATGAATCCAGAAGATATCAATCTAGAAATAAGTGATAATATACTACAGGATATTAGAAACTCCTTGTACTAAAGCAACATTGGGTGCAACAATTTGCTTAACAAATAGTAGTAGTGTTAGGAACTATTTGAAATCGCTGGGTCGGTTTCGGGTCCATTTCCGGCCCGGAACCAAACTGTTGCAACAGGTCTTACCACACGAAAACCTGGACCGTTGCAATTGGGCTGGTTTTACCACCAAAAACCTGTCATTTCAACATCACAAGTTTGGCTCCAATTAAGTATCTGAGTTCTGATTGTATCGTGACATGATCAATACGTAAATTGTGCAGTTTTATGCGCTCTTTCACCTCCCGCTTTCAGATATGCGATCTGACCAATATTTGTTGAGTCGCGATTGAAAACCCGCGATTTTCACATCATATTTGGACTTATTTCACAGCGATTCAACGAATATTGGTCGGATGGCAAATCTGAAGGCTGGAGGCGAAAGAGCACATAAAACTGTACAATTTGATTATTGATCATGTCACGATACTATCAGAACTCAGATACTTAATTGGGGCCAAAGTTGAGTCAAACTGCAAGCAACCGTAAAATCGAACCACGGTGCGGTTCCAACCCGGCCAAAAACCCGCGGGTCAATGTCCGGTCCGGGCAACAACCCGGCCACAACACAGCGGATCAGGTTTTTGGCCGGGTTTCGAACGTAACCGAACCGAACTGCCCGCCAAAAGATGGACTGCTGGTGGGCTACCCGGACCCATTGCTAACACTAAATAGTACTTTCTACATCTAGACCACTTAGGCAAGTTACAGATATTCAGAACTTGAAGTGTGCCACTGGGAATCCAACAGGACCATACCAATATAGTACATACATACCCTCCACTTTCACATTGCCTGATACCAGCTGGCCTTATAGCACCCATGTTGCTCAATTGCCAAAAGTCAACTTTCAATACATTACATAAGTTGGACATTGCATCTGCTCAAACGCTTCTCCTACCACAGACCAGAGGAGAGCAGAATGTTTCACAGACAAGGGCTGTTGGAGATTACAATGTACTGTCGTACCAAAGGGCTACATTGGAAATGTGTAAAACCTTTCTGAACATAATCATAATAACAAATACTCTTTGGCGGATATTAGAGTATGAGTAGTACATTATGGTCAATTAAATCTGGATATCAGCAATTGGTGCTTAGGGTACTCTGCAAATATTAGAATATCCTTCAGTAGGAACACCATCTGTGTACCATTTCCCTGGTGATGTCTACCTTATTACGGATCCACAAACATAAGAATATGTATGTGTATTACAATACAGTAACCACAGTCTATTTCTTGGCTAATCGAGTAATGCCTCTCTTGCTGCCAATCCACTCAGTATTGTAAATACACACACATCCCTTTCTGGCCTATATGCTCCACAGAGCTGCACCTTATGACAACTCTTTCTTTCTCTCCACATTACATCCCTCCTAAAAAGTTCAAGATGCTATTCAAAAAAGTATAAACCTACTTGTCATGGACTCCACAACCAAGTTCAGCCAATTGCCATCAACTGCATGATCTTAGACTTTTCATTTCTGTTTGACATTTATTTCTCCCAATCGATGTGTTTTTGTAATTATTCACCATTTGCTGTATGGCTGAGTGATTGGTGGCTGGTTCCTATGATAATTCATGGATGCCTTCCCATTGAATTTGATTATTGGAGTCGCCTTTGATGCCATGGGCCCACATATACATGATAATCATGTCAATGACATATGGATACTGGACTATACTATCTATATCTCTCACAGTTCAAACAGAAAATAATGCAGCCTTTGCCCAAGGTCAGTATGCCCAAAGCTTCTTGAGTCTGTCGATGTTTGATATATCATAGATTGTCATATCTGCTGGTTATTCCAATTGAACGGCATTTGGCCCACATAACTTGGTGATCTTGAAGGGTGTGGTCTATTGTAATGCAGTCTCTGCTGAGGAAGGTCTTGCTTCACATCTGTTATTGCCAGGTCTTTAGCGCTCATTATCCAGAAGTGTCCAATGTCATCGGCATATCGCTGTCAGGTTGAACTTGCTTCCAAGGTCAGGCTATCATGTCCCTTGTCGAGGTGGTTCTGGGTTCCCAGTCATGATATCTGCTATCATTCAATAAATACTGCACTTTGCATGCCCAGTATTACACCATGCCACCATGGGCCCGCCACAAAGTCTAATGAAATGGATGGTGTATAACCACAGTGGTATTTATATGGGCTACAATTGGTACATATGTTGGTCAATATTTTGAATTCATACTCTTTAAGTGAATACAAAATGTTCCACTGGTCTGGATGCCAGGTGGCAAAAGACTGTAGATCCTGGTGACGTGCTGATTTGTCATCTCTGACAGCCTGTTTGTTGTTTGGTAAAATGCCATTGATATGAGTACCTAAATCAGCAACCTATAACTCACGTCAACCCATACAACCAATGTAACATGTGTGATATTGTCACTAACAATCTCTTAGATGACACCATGAAGTTGTATGATAGTTTGTAAAATTAACTGTGCAAATTCCGTGTCATCAATAGTCTTAGTGCAGGGCATCCATTGTGATTGTTTGGAAAAGTGGTCAATGAAGGTTACAATGCAGTCATTTCCTCTCAAAGATGTTGGCATGTCAGCAACACAATCTACCCCTTTTCACTCCCAGCAGTCTCATCCAAATGCTAGTTGTTTTAGCAAGGCCACTCATATCAGAGCTTACGGATTAGCTTGTGTACTCCTGTCAAAGGCATTTGTGCAGTCTTGCACTCTGTTCCACATCCCCGGCGAGAAGAAGCGCTGTCTCATTGTCACATAGCTTTTGGTACTTCGAAATCTCCTACCACTGAAGCAACCTGCACATCTTTGTAGATTCTATTTCTTCGGGCAGTCAGAATGTCAAGTTGACACAGCTTCTCTTTGTGTCATTCAAGGTACTGTGTCTGAATACCTGGGTATGCAGGCTATCGTCAAGGGTGAAACAATAGCTGCCACCCTATGCGATTTGTACTGTAGGCATTGTGGACACCTTCAGCAGGTGTTTCTTGCAATTCTTGGACACTACTATTTGTAATTTATCCTTACTCCAGCTGTCATCCTTCATTTCTGTGGAGACATCTCATGACGACATTGTCAAGTTGTAATTTTCCAACTGTGGAAGTTGACACTGGGACACTGCACAGTATCCTTGACTTAGATCCAGATTTCTCCGAAGTTCATCAGCAACCAGATTCTTCATGCCTGAGATGTGCCAGATGTCACATAGATTATTTTGGAATGTTTGTTGGTACTCTATTTATTTAATGGTGAGTCGAGATTGCATTAGTAAGTATCTCCCAATGGCATGGTCCTTACAGCCTTTAAAAGATCTGTCCAAATGGAGCTGGGAGTAACAGGTTGCCAGTACATTACAAATCGCTAGAAGTTTTCCGTCCTGTAGTGAGTATTATAGTACTCCACTCTTCAGTTTTCTACGCCAACATGCAACAACTCTGGTCTCTCCATCGTATCACTTCTGTAATTCAACTGCAGCAGGGGTTTACTTGCCTGTGGTTGAATACAACACATACATGCCCTCCTCATCAGGTGGTGCCAGGATGAATTAGCAATAGGCGAAATTGGTTTCCGAAAATGGACTCCACCCACGGATCCTTCTCCACATTCTTCACAAATAATCCGAGCTACTTATTTACAATCTTCCAGCATGTTTAGAAGTGTTCAATGATGTGATCACATCATCAGACATCTCGAAAATGTGTTTAGTCATGTATACAAATTGATTGAACCTGTTTCTGGCATGTTGGTCCTCAAGATTTTGAACTTGTCGACAGTTTTTGAACTTTTGCATTAATATCAAGCATATTCTTAAGGATTCAATTCCTTGTAACATCAATTATACACAACCTTATACAACGCCCATAACAAAAATTGAAACACCTGGAGAAAACACCAATCAAATGTCTGGATATTACTGCAACAAATTCTGCCCTCATCGAGTCGAATAATCTACATGTAATACTGATTGAAAGCATTCAAGTCAATTGAGTTTGGCAAGTACCACTACAAGGTATGTGGCTGTGGTGTCAGCAGATGAAGGTGTACAGCACCTTGAATTGCACTTGTAGGGACAATATAAGTGATTGCGATGCTGAAAAGAGTCATACGATAGTGGCCTCCATTGTGCAAGGGTTGTATTGGAGATTGATGGCTTTTTTCAACAATCACCATACCAGCAGCCTGACGCATCGGCCCTGTTGCAAATGTCTGAACCAAGGCAAAATGCCCATTAACACTCAATTCAACACCCTCCACAACAAAAAGGCAATTCAACTGTACTGCAATATGTCCAGCAGTCGACATAAAATTGCTATCCGGACTTGTCCCCATCCAGAGAAGCACTGTATCATTCCTTGGTAGCTGTTACTATCTCCACCTTGTGGACCAAGTGCAACGAAATATATAAACAGCTTGCTTGTCGCATTGAAAAGACCTCACCGGATTGGCTGGTCCCTTGTACCGAATGTATTTTGCATCGTTGAAACAATAGAAATACTGATCATGATCGATGTAGTCTGTGAAGTTGGCAAATCTCTTGAAACACCAACCAATGTGATTCTGCAGCTCCCCATTTGCCATTGCCCACCCCTTGACCAAGTCATCAAGGGTCTTGACATCTGGTTGCAGGTTTTTCATCTTTGGCTTGATAGATGCTGTAGTGGGAGGCATTTCATAGTCACGACATTCTTTCGAATCATTTGTATTCAACTCCCTATTCTGAAACACCGCGTTTTGGGATCTCATTCAAAAACCTTGAAGGCTGCCGCATGACAATTCGATTGTTGGTATGCTTAATCATGATCCCCCATTGTGTGTGCTGGGAGTTCACAGGTTGCATATAATTGGTTGCCAAGCTGGAGGATATGGTCACAGAAGTGGTTCTGGAGATGCATCTACATACAGTTTAATTCCAATTCATCAACAAGATGTTGGGCAATTTGTAACTTGATCTGCATTACATCTTCTCAATGTAACGATGCTATGCAGATGCAGAAAGATTGTTCCAAGTGTGGTCACTCTCCCATTTCTCCTGTGGGTTCAACTGATGATACACTTTCAAGGCTGCTAACACCTTCTATATAGATTTGCTGGCTCGGAATCGACTGAATGCATCCTTATGACAATCAAACTCTGCCAGAGAATGCTCTGTGTCCTTGGTCATGGCCTCAGTATTGTACCGGTACTGTACTATATGGTGAAAGTACCCCATGTTTATGATGCACAACAGGGCTTCGGTGAAGGGAATCCTTTGGCTTGCCAAAGGGTTGAAACGAGTCACCTCAAAAACGTGAACCATCATGCGCTGAAGATCGTTCATTTCAATACCACTCCATTACATCACCTTGCTATATATCTTATTGAATCGAATGAAGCCAGGATATAAAGGCATCATTGCCCAGAGCTAGTTGAGTTTGTCCATCCTGGAATGTGATTCATGGAAGAACATTACCCAGTCCATCCAATGTTAAAGCATTCAGAAATAGACGACATGAAAAATATAAGGTTCAATAATTGTCATTGGGGAGATGCATTTCATATTCCAGATGATGCATTCTGAGGATCCAACTGCTTGATCTTCTAGATATTGTCTTGCTTCTTGTCTCCCTGTCTCGTCTCCCTGAGACACAAGTATCCTCTTTTGGTTGTATATCCAATAGTCTTTCAATTGCCCCAAAGATGAATTCCTTTCTCTACACAACAATATCAGTGATGTGCACCAAGCGCAATGGGGCTTCTTGATCGAGTGCAAGTCAACGTTTTCAAAGTAGTCAGCCATCCATGCACAGATGACAGAATAACATTGCTGCATCTGACCGTCCGCGCAAAGCATAAGCTGTCCAGTGTTGAACAGCACATTAGAAAAATCAAAAGTAAGCTTGAAGACTTTCCTTAAAACCTCTCGATTGCGGTCTTGTTGTTCCTTAATGAAAGTCAGTTCACCATGCTATTTCAAGGGATATTTCAGAGGAATAGGGGGAGGGGCAACAAGGAGGATTTCAAGATTCGAAGGCTTTGATCAACTTCTTGAGTCAATGTTTCTGAGTCTCAAATACACTGCCCATTGTTTCTTGTCATCCGAATATGTTGTAAGATGTGTCTTGTCTGAACTGCCGAATCTAGGGACAATGGTAGCTACAAGCAGCCACCGCAACTATTGAAGTGGTAAAAATCATCATCATTATGAAGACATTCAGCTAACGTACCTGTTCATTCCACTACCAGTCGCTTGATTTCACCACTGAGTAGATATGTGCCTCAGCTATGTTGAATTTCTTTGCTGGAGCATATGAAATATATTCCCTGAATGCAGGGTGTTGCATGAAAAACACAATGGATGCACCAGTATTGCAGTAAAAGAAATGTGTGTAATCATCATCGAGAAGGTTGTTTGAATCGGTCAAATGATTGGAATGTACTTTGCCGGATTTCCATGAGTCGATGCCCATTGAATAGGACATTTTGTGGAATCTTTGGAATAATATGTGGGACGAAGTAAAGTTCCTGACAGTTGCTATTGAAGGGTTACTGAAATGCTCAGTGATAGCAGCTCTGCTCAAGTAGTGCTTGATGCATCAGTGTGCTAATCAACACTCATCCATGCAAGACAATGGTGACCTTGGATCAATTTCATCATCAAGGATCTTGATATACTCATTACTAATAAGCTTGCGGGCAAGACTGTTGTCCAAGTGTGGAGTACCGTAAATGCATCTCCAAACTGGAGCTTACTCTGGAACAATACACATCTTCTCACTGTCAGCTTCTGTATAGCTGAAAGAAACATCAGGAGGGTGAAGAAAAGAGTCGTGACGTGGTTTAAGCATGAATAGTTGTGGCGGACAATTCTGCATGGTCGCAAAACCATCATCTCGCAGCTGCTTGGCTTATAGATATACTATCATCTTGATGTAGTCGTGAAGGATGTGAGTAATGTAAGTGACAAGGTAGGAGTATGTCTTCAAACAATAACGACACTGATGACTAAAATCAATGTTTCTTTAGCAAATGAATTGTTGCAACAACCTCAAATCCTGTGTTGACAGTCTTTTTCCAACTCAAACCACTGCTAGCCGGCTGGTCCTCGGAAAAATCTGCATTTCAACTTACTTTTTCCAGACAGGGGTCCTACCACACTTATAGAATTCGTCTCATCCACCTTCATGTATTTGCAAAGTGTTTAATTGCTCTCTCGTTTTCAGTATCGCTTGGATCTCGACAATTATATGTCATCTGCGTTCAGCTCATCACAGTGATTCTTTTCCACCTCCACAAGACCCACCTATGCCCATTGCCTGATTGATGGTTCTCACTTCTTGTTAAATTCGTATGTTACCTGAACCATGCATTCTGATTAGATCACGACCCAGCAACATCATCACGGGTTACAAGGATGAGAGCAAGGACAAACAAGTGAGATATGCCTGCGGAGCATGCTTTTAGTTGCGCTTGTGATGAACTTAAGTGTGCAGTTGATGAATCGAAGTATCTAGATAATGCTAAGTAAATTGTTTCATTGTTGAATTGCAGCCAAGATGATGCTGCCAGATCAAGAAAAGTCTCCAAGCCCATGAATATATTTCCCTTGCCTGCCAACCTTACTTAAAATCTCCAGAACCTTCGACACACCCTCCTCACCTCTGTTACTGCATCGCATTACAATTGACAGTGCATTCAATACCCCCAATACTTGTTTGGAGTAACGAGCGTTTGATATCCAACGTTTCAATATTGACCACCATCGAGAACCTGAAAAGTACTATGATGCATTCTGGTCGCTGAAATCAGCCGTTGGAGATGCTAATACAATCCAGATACTGACTTGACAAGGCTCAGTCTGGGCCGTGAACGCTGGTGTTTTAGTCAGTCGATGGGCAGTTCAAACTTTGGGGATTTGGCGGGATAAGGCTGGCTTGACGATGCAATGGATAGATAATAAAGTGGGGGAGCACATTTGAGAGATTGCCCAGTCTATTAGCGTCATCAACAAACAAAACGCTGGCCCCAAGGCATGGAATCTCCTAATTGATTGTTCCGTTACTCGAATCAGTCATCTGGCATCTCAAAGGCTGCTTTGAAAATGGTATGTGGCAGACAAGACTAACACCAATGGTTACAAACTCAAGACAGCACTGCGTGAGTTCACAGATAATGGCCTTTGCTTAAGGATGAATAGGATCCACGAAACCCCGACTAAGATGTGGCAAGCCATCTACATTGTTATATACTTCAACATCCCGATGCTTCTTTTGCTCTTCCTGATGATGTGTGAATACAGAAGACGACAAGGAACAAACCTCAGGTTACAGATCGTACCCAATACTGGTGCGTTGGGATCTATCGCCTGATTTCCTTGTGGAATCACTTCGCTGTACCATTACCTATGTCAATCCCAACATTGCTGGGGAGAGGGTAGGTGAATGCAATACTCAGCGATTAACATGGCACAGGCCTAGGGATGATGAATTGATTCTTCTGATAGTTATAGAAATTGTCAATATGACCATTTTGTAAATGTGAATGCTGTCCTCGCCTGTGTACCAGACTCCAGCTGGACATTTCGAGAGCTTTGGGGCTGCCGGGAGGAGCCTAATGGGGATCGACGTCTACAGGTCTGGAAAATTCCCTCAATCTTCGATCACAATACTGCTGCTGAGTGGGCAATGGTGGCGATGAAATTATACAACCCAACACTGTATTGCGTTGTTCATTTTGGCCAACAAGCTGACAACATAGCTGGTGCCAAGACCTCAATGCATGGTGGCCACAGCTACATTGCTCTGGATGACATCCTCTCACCTCAAGCCGAGGATATGATTGATGACATCATTGACCAATTGGATGATGATGGTGTAATGTGGCGTCCAAATCCATAAAACTACCTAACAATAAAAATAGGATTTCAAAAGTTTGAAAAGATACTGCACAGGAATATTATCCAACCACAGCAACACCTTCATGTCGTCCGAAACCATGTTATTAGTCTCATTGCCGATTACATGCAAAGCATTGTTGCTGACGAGGATGTGGGTTGGCAATGTGAGCACAATCACATTCCTAATCCACCGGCTTCCTGCTCTTTGGCCAATCATATGCGTAAATGGAGCCATCCAGCTGCATATTTGTTGTTGTGAGGATGGGATGCACAGGCTGGATGGTTGTTCAAGGATTTGCATTGTGAGTGGATATTCCTCTGGCACTTTAGAGGGTGGACAGATGAATGATAATTTGGAGTATTTTATTGAGGTTTTAGGTCTCTTTTTAGTATTTTATTTATTATATAATGACATCTGTCATATTCAAGCAAGGAGGGCAGTGTTGAGAGTTCATGTTGTTGGGATTCATCGTTGAGATGTTTGTTTTTTGGAAAGGCATAGTGCCAGCGATAGGACTCTGTATATGGCTATCATGTTATTCGCAGTTCAGTATCTTCAACCAGCAGAAGTTTGCCAGAATGAATAGTGAGATGCAGCTGCTTTCTTGCTTATTGCAACAACGACTTTCGTCAAATGAATCCAATCAACAACCCTGCAGCATGCTTCTCACCTGCAATTCTTATTTCCATTGTCACTTCTATCCAAGGAGTTGGAAGTGTGGGTGTCGAGACAAGCCAAAATCCTTCAATCATCAACAGGATTACAAAATGCAATACGTCAATTCTTAACAGCATATAAATGCTTTCTTTCCTTTGAGCACCGCTTTAGTTCATTCACTATACATTGATGCAGGTATAATTGATTCACTCCTTCAATGTTTTCGTACTTATCACTCACCGCCTTTTTAACTCATGAGAAAAAGGCTCCACACATCTCCTCGTACTCCTCTTCCTTCCAATACAAGGTGAATCAGACGATGTGTCCACCACAGGGATCTTGATGGTGATCTCAGTACGATACCCGACAATTACAATAATTGTCAATACAATTATTCCTATTCAGACTATGGGGCCCTTCCCCAACTATCCGGTATAGCAACAGGCAACCGGTCATCAAAAGTGTACTTCACATCAACACATCAAAAACATGTCACAGGTACACGATTTACCCATCTCTGGCAAAGTCCCTACATTCTGCAACTTGGAGGTTAATATTGTCTTGGAGGAGAAGGATGATTGCAAGCCTGCACCTCTGGTATCCAAGAAGGTATTTGACTGAGCATTTGAATGATTCAATCTGCCTTCCAGTAGATATTGTTACTCGAGGCATAAGTCAGACGAAGCCGGTGAACAATGAGTTGCATGGAAATGTGGAAATTGGTGGCAATATGAATAATGTGTTGATGATGTGACAGGTCTGATTGTTGGTGCAGAATACCACACCCAGAGATTTCTTTCAGACGTTCCAGAGATAGTCATGGCATCTGTGAGGACTATAGCTGTCAATCAGGCAATATTTGTGAATCCCTTTGCCACACATGTGGTGAAGACCACCCAGATTCATTGTTGGTGGTATGAGGAAATTGCCAAGATCAATCCAGCCCAGAGATACTCAGACCCTCCATGTGGCTGCATTTCAGGGGTGAATGAATCATCTCAATGATTGTAATCATTGCTGCCATTGCGCATCAGGCTTTCACAAAGATTACTTGCACCCGTGCGACAATGGAATACCACCGCAAGATCTCAATCGACTCTTTCTACGGATTTCAAACACAGTTGCCTACAGAGATCGGGAATATGGTAGCCTGGCTATTCGGCAAGGATAGGTTAACATGCCCCTCAAACGGTCATGAGCGAAGTTCCAAGTTCCTTTCTAATTCAATCGTTGTTGTGAAAATCACATTAGGAGTAAAGGTTTCGATTTGCAGTGACCGAAATTGTGGATCTTATTTACCGGACATACTTCAATGGAATAGAACAAATGGGAATGAATATCAGGTCGTTGATTGATAAATTCAACTGGACGTTCATTGTCCTCAGGGCAATGACCATCCAGCACTGTCTGTTGGCCAGGACAACAGGCGAACTCAGGGTCCCAACAGAGTTTGGTCCAGGAGGGACAGCACAGCGTGAGTCTAATACAAGAAACATTAATCATGTGGTCAACAATACATGCACAGATGAATCTGGTAGTCTCGAAGCGGATTTTTCTCCTTGCTTATCGGAGGTTCAAGCCAAGAAGATAGACAATATCTGCTGTATAATTTGTCGAAGGATTCCATAAATGGGTATGCACCCAGCGCTGGTGCAACCTCACAACGATTAGGGTAGATTTGATTAAAACTTCCTTCAATACGTCCCTGTGGAGCTGATAGAGCAGCCCAAAAATTCTTTCAATCGTGTCAGCAGCATTTTTGCCGCTGCTGAAGCTGGAATATGATTCTCAGCTGTGCTGCCTATGGATGGGTCTGCCATCGCCAGCAGCAGCCAGCCCGTCCCCTGCAGCAACAGCAACAGCAACAGCAACGACATCACTTGCATCACCAACATGACAAGGGTTCAGAATATGAGATTAGTCGATAGAAGACCGATTATAGAGGGTACGGTGTTGCTTGGAGGTTATACATGGTGTCAGTGAACGGATGTAGGATTTCCTGTATGTTCCATTTTAACCTAGGTTTTATTGATGCATTATAATAGTAGTAAATGTAATAAAACTAATAGTTTACTGAAGTCTGATTCCAAACAGTGTATCATAATCGCAATCATCCATTACCCTGCCACAACAGTTGAACTGCAAGGTACTCTATGATCTTTTATCAACAAATTACATATTTTGAACCACTTCTGCATAGTAACTGTCATTGGTCAAATTAAGCCATGATGGTTATTGAAAACAACAACTACATGTATCATTATATGCATGGAGCGAGTACTATCATTATTGCAAGGATAAATCAAGTTGGGAGACATAGGAGTATGCTGACTGATGCTTTGTGATATTGTCAAAGGACATGTGAACCATTCATCATGTGCATGTTGTTACATTCCCAAAAGTGGGTACACTGGTCAAGATACTTGTAAACAGCATCGCGACAACTCAACGAACACTCTGGAACAGTAATGCATTGCCATAATTCAGGGAAACTTCAATTTCATATTTTTTGAGTTTGTGGGTACAATAAACTAGATAAATTTAGTGAAGAAAATTTAGTTTTTGCTGATGTGGGAGCTGTCAAAATTGCATGTTTTAATATTTCAAAGGGCTTGTCTGCTGCCCAATTTTGAACGAAATTCACTATAGACATATCCTTGACCCATAGCACACTGTGGGGGCAGACGATTCCATCCTTGTTACTGATATTGCACCTGCATTTGAACTGCAAGGTGATATATATGTTTTAATGTATCCACTTGAAGTAATAGCCCGGGACACAGACCAAACCCAGAATATGATACATGCGGTGGGGCTGAGAATAATCGGTGACTTCTCACATCATGAAATCCAACCTTTCCACCCCATCTTGGTTATCTGCAAACTATAATGGTCTATCTCATCACAAAACTAATCACATTTGAACCTTATCAGTTTCAAACTGGAGAGCGGAAAATGATCCAGAACAGTTGACACATAATCCGGGTACTTCTATCTTGGTGAACTATAGAGTAATTAATCCACATGACCATCAATGTTGAACATATGTAGCTTGGGATTGGATCAAAGCGGACAGTTCATGACTCGCAGCAGCTGACTTTTTGCATTGGCCAGTCCAAAAGAATCTACCATCCACTCGTCTAGCCCATACTTGGTGTGGATAGTACCTCCTGAGTGTTCTCTTGAGCGCATTCGAATTTGACGATGGCTGTAGGTTATGTCAATCTTTGGAAACATGTTCCAACCTCTGCCAATTGCGGAAATGGGTATCAATCCTGTCAGGTAATGCGGTTAACTGCCCAGTAATTGTAGCTCACACACGGTCCACCATCCTTCATATGTAAAATTTCAACACATCAGCCACAATGGCTGCTACTTGGCCTTACGAAACCGTTGAATATGGTATTCTCTGACTGTCATTGTAGCTCGATATCCTCCATTGCAGAGAAACAGCATGGCGGTTGGTCTGGGACTTTCTCATCTCCAGCTGATGTGTCAATTTTATATCGCAGTTTACTCCTTGTTGTGTCATACATCTGTTCTGCAGAAAAACCACAATTATCAAGGACACAGAGAGTAAGTTAAAATTTGTGTTGCCGATATGCAGACTCACGCATGTCATACTACTATAGAACAAGCATTGCCCTTGGAAAGACTTGATATGGGTTGTGACTGAGTTGTGTGTTGTAAATACATTTGATGCCCAATAAACAGACTATTTTATAATCAGTGTTATCATCCTGTTTGCTGTCATTACAAAGTCCATGAGAGTAATTATTTCGTTCTGCATTGTGTCTGTCGTCTCATGAAATATCACTTTGAAATATGTACATTTTGGGCATTGGGTGATCCATTTAATACAGCCCACTTGTATTGCTGACCAAGTATATCTCAAAGATAATCGCAAATTATTTCATGCCATCTACTCTGAACAACCACATATATCGGTAGCAATTGTCCTCCAGTTTGAGTTTCACGTATACCTGTTGCTGTTCCCAATACTGTCTTCTACCTTCTCATTTACAATTTCCACAGTCATGAATACACCGTCTTTCAATTCTAAGTCAGCACCTTCCTTTTGTAACTGTTCCACAGTCTCTCTTTTGATGTTCTGCATTGATGCCCTGTCATCTTTTGCTGTTTTGGCTGCAATTCTTCCCTATGTGATGTTGATTTATTTTAAGTAAAGCTTTCCATTGAAATGGAACAGATCAATCATACCATCATCACTGATTTGGAGATAGTGATCCCGAGTACATTTTGTTATTCAAGTCACTGTACATGTAGCTTTTGTGTTAGTATGGTGATTCACAGGAATTTGCTCCCATAACCATGTCCTGGGTTTGAGTCATCAACACTACCGTCTTTAATGTTGCTGGATAGTTGTCGTACATTGAAATCCATATCATTATCTCTGTCTTCAGGGATCTGCTGGGACAAACAGAGTCTCTGTTGTGTTTATCCACCTCTGCCTCTAATGCTGTCTGTGTTGCCACCACCACAGAAACCTCTTCGCCTCCATTCTTTCTCCATTGCTTTCCTGTCCAACCTATTCTTACCATTGTCTAATTTCTTGTCTCTCCATACAGCAAAGACCTTTTCCTCGTTTATACAAGTTCAGGTAGGGTGGCCCACTTTCCCATAAGCATAACAACTCTAGTCACTACTGGTACCACCCCTGCTGTCAGTCTATCGGCCCTCTATTGCCTTAAGCATTGTCAATATAGGTTGCTTCATGGGGTTAAACATGTGGTCCACTCAAGAGAACTGCTCAATAACATCATTCAGTAATGCAGTTGCCTGATGTCCAAGTGTTCCTATCGAAGCATTGGACGCTTGCGGTTTTCTCTCGAGTTCAAACAGGTATAAGTTCCAAAGGCCCCTATCAGTGCGTGATCTGTGGGGTTCCAACTCATGTTGAACCACTCAGGAGTGTGTATTGAAAGTGGAAACATGCTTGCCACCATGAACCTGGAGTGACTCTCAGATGCATATCATTCTGCTAACTCTGTAGAGTGGACTGAAGGCCTCTTTGCCTGTGGCTGAAAGGACTTACAATGGGACACCTGCACATTTATGTGCTGCAAAATAGTGTATCGCACAAACTGCAGCATTGTTGCAAAACAGAAGCATTGCCATGCCAGTCCAAACATTGGTGATCAGTATTACAAGCATGTTTGTTACAGGTACATCCAGTAATCAATGTCTCAAGTGGCAATTGAAATATGATAATAAGCAGATGATGGAGTCCAGGCTTCTTGGACAATCATAAGTCAGCAATCACATTATGTTGGCTTCGGAGATGCAGTTCCTGGAGTTTATTCGAAATGTGCTACTGGGTGCCAAGTGAGCCTTGAATATCATTCATGCCCCATTTGTGGCACACAGTTCCCCAATGACTAATTCCATCTCGCTATTGTACTTGTCTTTCATTTCCACATGGGTTGCCAACGCTGACTTGGTTGCTTAGACTTCTTGCGAGGTTATGGGCAGATTTACTTCCCTCAAGCTGTTGAGCAAGTTCCTAGTGGTGACCTTCGATTTCCACTTTGCCAACTTCATTGCTATCACATCGGCTAGGTGAGGTATTGGCAATTGATCACTTCTGTTGGAGGTGTCTTATGCCAATCTGTCACAATCCATCTGTTTCATCACCAGGGCCTACATCCTGCAGCCTAATTGCATCAGGAAATCAATGATTCTTCACTAATTACATCCCATTCATTATCTCCATCCATGTATGTAAGGATTAGGTCTTTGACTTGTTTACAGTATTTCTCTTCAACGACATGCAACCAATGAGGAATGTGTAACAGGCGGGATCGGGCGTAGGTGATATTGGGAACTGAAATGTGTATCAGAAACAAACAGAGGGCGCTCGAAGTTTGTATGGAGGGAGTCAAAACAAGACAATAGTCGAAGCTGTTTCGAAATCGTAACTTGCTTTGCTATACAAGAGAACAAGTAAAGAGAGACGTACAGGAAACCCTCCAACGCCAATGACACTCTCATGATATACAATTTGTCTGCCCCTCAAATCATCTTTCATGCCTCAATATACCATCCAAATCTTATCCCATGATCTTACACACCACCCACACAATTCCTTATCAATACAACCACGCCACATTGTCCGATATCGCAACACTTCAGACCACATCCCCTATCATACCAAATTATCTTACCACCATTGCACTGCGTCCTCCGCGGCTCCCAGCGTCTCCGCCATTCTATAACACAATTCCTTCCACACCATTCTTGAATCTCCACCAATATTCCTATGCACCTCCGTGTTTGCTCAGCGCCATGACAGTATCCCCCTCTCAGGTAGGAGGTCCTGTGAGAACATCCCCTAATGGTCCAGGCTTCCCGGGGTAATGTTGATGAAGTTCCCCAACTGCTTGTAGCCCATCAACAAACTTCACTGGCTCCCACATAAGGGAATCATACCCCGTCCATCGATCAGGTACTGTAGTTGACTTCGATATACTCGACTATCCTCAACACTAGACACTTCATAATCTTCTTCCCCATTAACCTCCACAGGAGAAGGGGGCCCTACTTGCTGTCTAACCAAGGGATCATCCGCTGCGGGGTCCAAAAGTGAAATGGGTTGTACCCGATGAGTACGTATTGACATAGGTAACTCAACTATATAGGCATTTGCGGAGACTCATCGAACACCTATAAATGGTCCCCGGCGTTTCCAGTCCAGCTTCCGGGTTGGTCAGGTGGTCTGTTTATTCCAGGCGTTCAGCCAATCCTTGGATCCCACTTGTATATTCAGTGCCGGTACGTGTACTCTATTTGCGCCCTCTTCCTGCACTACCTAACTCCACCTCATCTCAACACACAGGTTTTCATAAATCTGTTGCATCATAGCTTGAACTTGGTCCGCATCCAAGGGTCATTGATCCTGCTCCTGTGTGGACTCTGCTGCAAACGTCATCTGAGGATCCACACCTTCTTCTGCGGAGAACTGGGTACACTTGGTCGATTCGGATGTCCCATTATTCACAGCAAGCTCAGCCAGGGGTAACCACTGTACCAAATCATCCTGTTGATGATTTCCAAACACAGGGAGGTATTGTTCCATACTGGCATTCACTCGTTCAGTCTGGCCGTCTGTCTGTGGAAGAAACGCTGCCCACATCCATCGATCAATTCCCAGCTGGCTACATATTTGCCCCCAGAAAGTTGAAGCAAACTGTGGACCACAATCTGAGACAATCATTACTGGTAAACCATGAAGGCATACAACTTCTCATAAAGTCAACTTAGCCAACCCCACATCATTTATTGTCATATGGCGTGCGATGAAATGTCGCTTTTTTGAAAGTCTATCCACTACCTCCCAAATCGCATCGAAACACTGACACACTGGCAGCCCAACCACGAAATCCATCGAGATATTGTCCCATGGTTTCTCGGGTGCTGATAAAGATTGAAGTATTTCAAACATTGCATGTCTCCAGATTCGGGAGCGTTGGCAGGAGTGACAATTCTGTACATATTGATCCACTTGCTTCCGCATCTCCTTCCAGTAATACTGTCTAACTGTAAAGGCATACGCCTGTGTATGGCCTCGTCGGAATGAATATGAGTAGATACAGTTGCACCCGTGGATGTCAATACTGTAGAGTAGTATAAAGGTAAGGTAAGTAAGATTATCGCTAGAGATCTAAGGCTTGTGGCGAGCCGACTATATATAAAGCTGGTGTTACCCGGCCCTAGACACAGAACGTGCAGCCGTGCCGTTACATTATCCCCCTCATTAGGTGCAGACCCCCCCTGGGCTGCATAAACCCGTACAAGAGTCGAAAGGAAACAACCAAACAACCGTTCAATGTACGCAAATGTACAAACCCATAAGTCCCACAACCGATCAGTACTGTATGGTAGCCATTCGGCGGAACCGGCGCACAGGGAAACTCCACCTCTACTTGACTTGTCTCCGGAGGTGGTAAAAGCCCGTGTTGACGCCATTTGTACCGGGCCGAGATCCAACGAAGTGAAGAAGTAAACAAGTAAAGAGAAGAGAAGAGAAAGAAGGAACATCCAAGTGACACCGTCCTCCATATCTCCACTTCCGGAATGTCCGGCATCCGACCATCCAATCTCGCACTCGTAACTCGTACCAAGTGTAGATCATTGTCGGAATTAGACACTGCAATCTCGGTGAAATCTCCAATCATAGTATGAGCCTCGTCTTGACTCGGCGGCATCGGTGGTGGCTTCCGCTCGCTGCTCATCATCGCCATCGCCATTGCCATCACAGTGGTATATCTAACTTGTAAGCATCCCAGTAACCGGTCATACTCACTATACTTCCAAGTGCACTAGCACTCAAGTTGTCCCAATTCCTCGTGAACTTCGCAGGCCCAGCCCATCAGTGATCATTGTTGCTGCTTTGGACGCTGCTTTGGTATTCATTCGCGCTCAGTCAGCACCAATGAAGCGGGCTTGACTTCTCGGCATGGATTGTAGCTTCTGCTCTCAGTATCATAGCCGTCGGTGATGGTCAATCATATATGACCTTGTATCTATCTCGTCAGCTTCTCAACAAATGGTCATTCATACCACATATATATTCAGGCGTGTTTGAGCACTCCCGACCCCTCGTGCATAGCTTAGTCGGCCAGTCTTGATGTATCTGAGATCATCCCTTGCAACCGGTGGCTCTCACACGGTGCCCGTCAGTAGTTATATTCATCCTGCTTCAGCATCGGCCAAGCAGGCTTAGAGGCCTCCAGTATAGACGTTCGGCATTCAGTTCGGTAAGCTGTTTGGGTAACATCCCAGTCGGTGCATTCGGTAGAGGGCTCCCGATCATCCTCGTATTCAATCCCAATTTGGAGTCATCATCTCTCAGTAGTTGTCTCAAATGTCTCTCATGATGCCATTCGGTCACTGTCTCTCGCCAGGCCGTTCGGTATACTATTTGGTATGTTCGGAGATCATTTTTGGTCTCGTTCGGAACTGCTTCGGTAGACATAAATGCACTCATTCGGCATAGATCAAACTCGCTTGGTCTTCTCATGATCTCTCCAGTGCTCCTCTAGTTGCACTGATCATCCTCCAAGTTGGTGCACTTGTAGGTACACTTGATATCCGCCCTGTGCTCGGTGCACTTATGATCTCCAATTGCTGGGTGCGCTCGCCGGCTTTCCTCCAGGTATGCTTTCTGCTCCTTCTCCAGGTGTGCTTGCTGTCGCTTGTCTGGGTATCCATATCTCATCGACTAATCTCCAGCTGCGATTCTCTGCTGGTAAGTGCGCTCCAAGGTGCTTTCTCCCAGCACTTCCGGTGCAGTGATTGCTTGCAGTAAGAGTTGATTTTGATTCCAGTACGGTCATCCCCCTTTTGAATGTCGTAGCTCTGCAGACGACTAATCCATTACGGCTTCTTCGGGTGCCATTTCGGTTGATTAGGCTTGGTTCTGAAGTTGATTTCCAGTAGCAGCTGTGTATCTCGGGATTGTCGAGACTGAGTCGGAATCGCCGAGACTTAGTCGGAATCTCATTCGGGTTTGTAACCGGTGCATGCGGCTTCTTGATTCATCTGTAGGTGCATTTGCCATCACTTCCCTGGGTGCACTTTTTGCCATTCTCAGAGTACAATTGTTGCTTCTTCTCCATGTGCACTTGCCACTGCTTGCCTATTCAATCAGTGAATGCATTTCAGTGCATCGTTACTGCACTTCCAGTACGGTATTTGTTCACCGTAAGGGTTCTTGCAAATCCGGCACTATCATCCCCCTCTTTAAAGATCGTTGCTCCGCCAAAGATTGATCTCATACGGCTTGTGCGGTATCGGCATTGTACCTGTGTGACTCGGGATTGATTCAGGATTGTATTCGGCATTGGAACTGGGGCATTTAGTCGATAGAGCAATGCCGCCGGTAAATTGTATGACTGCATATCTGCACTCGATTGTAACTTCGTAGCTTCAAATAGGGAAAGAGATTGATTGTAATCCGTCTCCCGTGATCCGTCTCCTGAGATCCATCTCCTGTCATCCATCTCCTGTCATCCACCTCCGGACATGCATCCATATCCGGTCGCGATCCATATCCGGCCGCGATCCATCTCCGGACTGGGTCTATCTCTAGTCATCCATCTCCTGCCGCAATCCCTCTCTGGCCGCTATCCATCCCCGGCCACGATCCATCTCCTGCTGTGATCCTGTTGGTTCCAGCCATTCGTATCCACCTTGTGCGTAATTGCGCTTGTATGGGCCGCATTCCGTGACTGCTTCTGTAGCTCTGTAAGCCCTCTAAAGGTCATATTTACTAACCTCCATAATGTCCGCCTTCCGCGCAACAACGGCTGTCATTGGCTGTTCATTGCACTCCCGTAATTTAGGGACATGTCGTCCATCGTAAGAAAATACCAACTCATTGATCCGTCTATATGGCATTGGATCTTTAAGTGCAAATCCAAATCCATGATCCAGCTCTTGAGCAGGTGATCATAATCCACGCAATTGCATGAATACCGCTCAACTCAACTCAACTCAAAACTCCGATCAACTCAACTCTGCTTAATTGTACTCCGCCCATATGGCAAATTGTAGCCCGGCTCCAAGTCAATTGCATGGTCAATTGACCAACACGGCGGGAGTGTCTCCACCTAGGCTTTGCTGAATACGTCCACGAAATGTCTGTACATGGCTGGGATAAGTTCTCCATCATCTGTACACACCATCTTTGTCGTCGTGCCGGCTCCATCTGCAAACGTTAGTTCTCGATTCGTACTAGGTATGGAGCGGTATGAAGGATTATCCAGGAGCCCGGATTTAAAACTGTTCGCCTCAATAGGGCCAAGCCCTGCTATCCAGTACTCCCTTCGGGTCTCGGCCAGCCGGTAGCAATCATTCAAGGTCCGCATTGTTGGTACACTCTTCTGCCGCAACTACCGCCGCTGTTCCCTGCTCGCCTGTCCAGTGCCTGGTGCCTATCTCACCACTAGAGATGCTTTCCACGGTCACTCCCAGCAGTCCTGTACAATCTCCCACTCTTAGGAAGAATGTCCAAACAACCTGCTCACTGGCCAGTAGATTGTCAATAGCAGTAGCTCCAAGTAGATGAATATATGATGTACAGCCACCTTCGGAACGCGCCTCCTCCCTAGTGTGATCGAGGTACATTCCCGGTCCACTGCCACCTCTTCCGCACACCCTGGGGTGGCAGAGCCAAAAGTCGAATGCTTTGCAAGTCGACCCTAGGATTCTTGGAGTTGTACCAAGGCAATCCAAACTCAATCTCCAGCTCACACAGTGCGTTCACCACGGCTGCCACCAATTTGTACGAATAAGCTCACTGAGCGAATCACATACTTGTCACACCCAATTGGGACTGACTGACAACCGAATACTGTCCATTCCCAAGTGGGGATACGACACATCAATTGAATTTCCGGGTGCGTTAAATACATATGGAATCCGCTGGTCTTCTGAGAGTGCCCAGATGGTGCATCCTCCGGTAGCCCCGTGGATCCTTAGAATCCCGGCTACAAAATAAAAATCATCTACATTGTATTCCTAAAAACCCTCTTCATATGCTATCGTATGGGCTCATATCCGTATTCGCTCGTTGGCGTATGTTTGATGAAATTGAATAGAGTCGATGCAGATGGCTTCCTCTCCTCGCATAACGATCCAGTTTGGTCGTCTACTCAGGTGCCGATTGTGATAATATACAATGGTCGTTGCAAATCGTACCTGCTAGCCACTTTAGAACATTCGGGGGTGAAATAAGTATACTTCCCATTTAGAGCTGCGGCATGATCTGCGATCGCTGCTCCACTTTCTTGAGCTCTGCCTGTATGTAGACAAATGATACCGGTAATCATATCGATAATCATAGTTGATTCATTAACTCGCTGACCGTATCTAGCCTTGTCCGACTTTCATAACCGATGTGGTAAACTCCTGACATCGTCTGTAACATAGATGATTCCACAGTCTTGCAAAAGGTAATTGCGATTGGAAGTGCCATCGGTGGCATCACTAGATGTGAATCATGCGTATCGCGTAAACCCGCCGCGATCCTCCATAGGTGCACTTCATTAGACGTATGTGCCCGTATACGCTCTGCGCAGCTTCAGTAACATAGATGACTCCATCGAGTCGTGTAGAAGATAATCGCAATTTCACCTGCCATCAGCGATGTGGATCGACGTGAATCGCACATAACTCGTAAACCGCTTCTGGAGAACGGCCAGCTCCGGCATTGCCGGTGACGCTACTCTCATGGATGTATAGGCCCTGGCATCGTCTCTGTAATCGTCAATTGACTCAATTGGAAGGTAAGTTATCGAATATTATTCATGCCGCGATTGGTAGCCTTCGAGTTCTTGAATGCATCCATTAAAATGGACTTTGATTGACTTTGTCGTTGACGCATCTCCAGGCCGGTTGGCCTCTGGAATCAACTCGGAATTGTCTGTGCTACTGTTGACCTCGATTGGGTGGACAATTCAGGCCTCTTGTGTATCTGCAATTCGTAGATCACAAGTGCGTATGATTTCTCATTCGTAGGTGTTGCGACGCGTCTCCTGCCGATTGGCCTCTGGAATCCGCACAACATCGTCTCTGTTACCGTTAACCTCAATTCAACAGACATATCTAGACACTTCGCTGATGCAATCAGTGCTCCCAAAACTGTATGATATCTCGTGCGTAATTTGCGTGTCAAGGCACGTTGGAACGGGGTAATTCATGCAATCCAGTATGCGAAATATATCCGAAATTAAAGAGCAATAATCGTGTAAAGGCATACGCCCGTGTATGGCTTCGTAGGAATGAATATGAGTAGATACAATTGCACACGTGGATGTCAATACTGTAGAGTAGTATAAAGGTAAGGTAAGTAAGATTATCGCTAGAGATCTAAGGGTTGTGGCAAGCCGACTATGTATAAAGCTGGTGTCACCCGGCCCTAGACACGTAACGTGCAGCGGTGCCGTTACACTAAGCAAAAGGTCAAACATTTTCGCCCTCCCTGGGTGTCCGGCAAGTGCAGTATCATGGTGGTCTTGTATCAATTGTGGCCTTAACTGATCATGCTCCGGAAGATAACACTTTCCTCTATACTGGATACTCCCATCCTGTTCCATACATTCCACTACAGTAATGTCCTTAATGCTGTCATTCGCTCTTATGGCATTAAGTATCTCTTCCGGTAATGGGTCAGACTCATATGCATGAGTAAAAATATCAATGATGGAGGGATGGCCCTGTGCGGGTGGACCATCCGCCAACAAACGCAATTGTTCCGGTAGGTTCTGTGGCTTCAGAACTACCTGTTCCATATGTTTTAATCTCTCATCCCCCCCCCTCAGGGAGGTCTCCCGGCCTCTGTGTTGATGAATCCGCCTTTCCATTCGATTCACCTGGCCTATACACTATCTGGTAGTCGAAACATGTCAAAATTTCTGACCAATGAACCTGTCTGCGATTCAAGAGCTTCTTTGTCATAAAATACTCGAGGTTTTCATGGTCAGTAATCAACACTAACGGGTATGCAGCACCTTCACACTCAGGTCTCTATTCCTGAAGTGCCTTGATAATCGCCATCAGCTCCTTATCATATATATAATAATTGCATTCAGCAGGTGTATGCTTCTTCAAGTAATATGCCACGGGATGTAATACTCCCTCATCATTGTATTGTGATAACACTCCTGCAGATACATAATCCGAGGCATCTGTTTCAATTATAACCTCCCTCTCATGGTCAAAATGGCAGAGGGCAGGTGCTGTAGTAAATGCAGTTATGATAGTCCCAAAAGCCAGCTGTTGTTTCTATTCCCATATGAATAATTCACCATTCTTGCTTAGCCTGGTCAAAGGTTCCGATTGGTTGGAATACTTCGCAATAAACCGTCGATAGTAATTGCAGAATCTAAGAAACTGTTGTACTGCGAAAAGTTCATTTAGGCATCAATTCTCGGTCGTCTTTTCCCGACTCCAATTACGTACTTTCTCATCCGTATCTTCATCCATAGAGATGCCCTTGATTGATATAATCAACCCAGATACCTCACGGTTTTCTGATAAATCTCGCACTTCTCCGGTTCCAAATACAATCCCCTTTCCAACAACAGTTGCATAATTCACTTGATATGGCCAACATATTCCTCCTCATAATCACTATATATCTGGACATCATCCAAATATGCTGACGCAAAATCATCCAGCGCCTCCCTGATTGCATTTTTAATGTACCCTTCAAAATCCACTGGTGTATTCGTCATTTCAAATTCCATCACCGTGGGTTCAAACAGTCCATATGTGGTCTGAAACTCGAGCTTATGTTCATCCCCCTCCTTTACTCAGAGCAAATTATAAGCCCCTCATACATCCAACCTGCTATATATAGGTGCTTTATCTAAAAGATTGAAAGTCTCCTTTATCAGCGGAAGGGGATACCGATTGTTAATCGTTTTGCTATTGATATCCTGATAGTCAATGCAAAATTGCCGCCCTCTTTCCGGCTTCTTCGCACACAAAACCAGTGCGGCAAACGGTGATGATGATTGATGAATAAACACTTTTCCCATATTCTCTTCAAGCCATGCCTTCAGGACGAGTAACTCAGTTCTTGACATGCTATCTAGGGGTGCCTACGTAGCTGTCTCACCATCCTTCAAATGGACTTCATGATCAATGCCAGATCGATCAGTTGGGAGCCAATCCGCTAATATCTTACTGAACAACGGTAGGAACTCATGATACGGTTCGGGAACAATGTCCTCCAGGGGGCGTTCCTTCAAATCGTTGGCCTCATTATCTTTATTAATAGCATACAATGATGCCTTAAACACTGTTAATCGTCCTTTCCATACCGTTCGGAAACATGATGATCCATTTAATATCACAATATTTTCTCGGAACGGTCTCCGTGGTCGTATCTCTGGTTCAAATATATCCCTGGCCAAATACACTGGTTCTCGCGGTTCTTCAGTATCCCCTTGCACTGTTACAGGGGCAAAATGACAATGTGTGGTGCAATATTGTTACCAGAACGTAACAGTATTTGAAGCGAACCGTACCACTACGTCATGTTATCGTAACCAGGGGATCCCAAAGACAGTCAGATAATGTCCCAACTTTGTCATGATCATTGGCAATTGATCTTCATGGTCTTGTATCTTGATCCCAACTTTAGCAGTATGCATATTATCCCATGACTCAATAGGTCTTCCGTCGATTACGTCGACCTGTCTTCTTTCTCTCAGTTCCTGAAGGGGTATCTGATGATGGCGAACAAAATCTTGATCGATAAATGCAATGCCCGTAGCTCTGCAATCAATCAGTGCATGTGTAGGTATTTCTTGATCATTCATGGTCAATGTACAGGTTATAACCAAATGTTTTCCTTTCATTAACCCTTCTAATACCTCCACCTTGCTAACTGAAAGACGCAACATCCCAAAACATTTTAAAGCATTTAAAACAAAACTTTACCCATCAACCAAAACGCCATCCTTCTTGGGTTGAATTATTCTTTTCCCAATTCCTCAGAACTTTCCGTGGTTCCTACTTTCATAACCTCCACTGCAGCCTCCTTGAACGTCTGAACCTTCGTCCTCGCCGCACATTCTGCCGCCCTGTGGTTAAACCTACCACAGTATAATCACCTTCCATCTGCAAATCTCTTCGCTCACGCTTCTGCTGAAATCCTCCACTTGCCCACGCTGAGATTCATAGACGCGGGTCCACTATACCCAGCAACTGTCTCAGCGGGAGCTGTTTCGGGAGCCTTCGGAGGTGCAGGGACCCTGGGGGAAGCGAAATCTACCGCTTCTCCCCTATTCTGGGCCCCTTACACCGCATGTCGGTGGTGGATCTGATTATCCCGCTTCTGGCAAACCGTCACAAACACAGGATGTTCCTCAGCCATATCGCTAACGGTAAACGAATTCTTCATCTCCTCCAATAGCCCCATTGGAAGAGCATGTTCTAAGGCCAAACCATTACAATCAAGGTCGGCAGCAATAACTTGAAACTCAGCGTAGTACTGAGAGAACTAGCGGTTCTTGTGCTTAATCTCCCACATTTTCTGTTCGGCGGTGGCTGCTTGGTTGGGGTCCATAAAAGCTGCTTCCAGGAGTTGAATAAAAGCTGGTAGATCCTCCAGTCCTATTGTTCCGTCTTCCTGGACATGGGGCAGAATATGGCCCAAACCAACTCTCCTCAGGCGGTTGAATGAGTACTGCATCTTCGTCTGTTCGTTGGGAAAGCTGGCAGGTTTGTCTCGTATGACCAGCCGGAGTTGAACAATTCAGCCTCTCAACTGAGTTCGATCTGACCATGAAAAGACCAGCGAGTCAGAAACTTTCTGGCATCTGTCTTCAGGAGCCTGGGAAGCTGCCGGGGCCGCCCTGGCTGCCAATGTTCAGCCATTTGCTAACTGTGTCCTCAAACTGTGGACTTCTTCGCCAGATTGCTGTGCATCCTGGGTCATGTCCGCTAGTCCTTGTTGGAGTTCTTTGTCCATCCGTGGTGCCGCAGGTCTTCTCTTGGCTGCTTCCCGTTCTTTTCTCAGAACCTGTATCTGATTCTCGATTTCAGTATAGTCGCACTGGGGGGGAAGGAACTGTTGTGACATCAGGTCAGTAATTTCCTTCTGCAGCGTGATGATTTCAGCTGGGTGGTCACACACCCTCTGTACCAGGTCTGCTGGTTCCGTGTACTGCGCCACCCATAGCAAAACCTCCTGTCACAGTCTCAGCGTGTCTTGTGTTTTCTCGAATCATATTCCGTCGACCGTGGCTTTCAGGATTTCTCCGATGAGCGCCTAGTCATCGACCGAGACCAGGGCTACTCTGTCATGCTGATTTGATCCTGACATCACAACCAATCAGGCCCAACTTCCAGTGCAAATTATACCCATCGATTTCGGAAGGGGTCGTGGTCAAAGGTACTGCAACAATCAGCCCAATCCCAAGAGATTTAGCTGTTTTTGCTGCTGCTACTGCATGTCCAATCGTCGACTCGGCTCCTACACAGTTATGTCCTTCGCAATCCCAGGCTTTCTAGGAATCACAATCTGTAAACAGACTAAAATGCAGTCTGCGATACTTCCTCCAATGCTGTCCAAACACGGGATCGTTAATTTCCAAACCAACGCCTTCTCTGGCTGCGTCTATTCAATAAGTATTCCAAGAGGAGGGAACGTCTGACTGTTCCCAACAATAAGCCTCCAGTGGTTCTTCCTCAAAGGTTGCAGTCAATATAGCTTCGACACTTTCGAAAGCGTTCAAAGGGTCAGGTTCAAATACAAGGCAAGAAATTCCGGCAATATCAAACTAATTAATTCGAGAAGTACAATTACTGTCGTATTCTTGAATTTGAATATAGTGATCAGTGAGGGTACTGACCGATATGAAATCCGGTAAGTCCAAATAGCTTTTCGATGCAATCATCGCAACCTGTATCCAACGATGGTGCGATGCTAGGTAAACCCAATACGAAATAGAGCAAGGTTCGGAGCAATACATACACCCTGTCGAGGGATGTAGGCACATTGAATATATTATATGATATAATGGGACTGGTTCTGGTGTAACGGGCAGGATTGGGCATAGTTGATATTGGGAACTGAAATGTGTATCAGAAGCAAACAGAGGGCGCTTGAAGTTCATATCGAGGGAGTCCAAACAAGACAAGTATTGAAGCTGGTTCAATGTCGTAAGTTGCTTTGCTATACAAGAGAACAAGTAAAGAGAGCAGAACAGGAAACCCTCCAATGCCAACAATACTCTCTGTATATATAATTTGTCTGCCACCATCGAATCATGCTCCATGCCTCAATATACCATCCGAATTGTACTCATAGATCTTATACACCACCTGCACAATTCCTTATCAATACAACCATGCCACATCATCTGACATCACAACACCTCAGACCACTTCTCCTATCATACCAAATTATCCCGCCACCATCTCACTGTATCCTCCGCACCTCCCAACATCTCCGCCTTTCTATAACACAATTTCTTCCACACCATTCTGGAATCTCCGCCAATATTCCTACATACCTCTGTATTTCCTCAGCGCCATGACACAATGTCTCTGGGGAAGTTCACCCATACAAATCCAGACATATAATTGATGATGATGTCCCAGTAAGTACTGGCATTATTGATTTACTGTTTCGGTATGTGAAACCCCTCGGGCCACCGATCTCAAAATTGCCATTAGCCTTGGACGCTTACAAAATAGGTGCCATGACAAAACAGTACACTGTATGACTTCAGGCATGGTTAAGCCTTGCCACAGCCAACATCATATCAGTTGCAATGATTATTGTATAGTTCAGCTGGTCTCCAATTGGTCATTTCACCGTTATATGAGATTCCGTGATCTGTTCACATACTATTTGTTGAATTATAATCGAACTCTGGTACTTCTAAGGTGCCAGAGAAACCAATGTGAAAGTGCTCATACCCATCCAGTTGTATGAAGTGACAATAGTCTATTTGTTTTCTAAACATGTGGTATCTATCTTCCTTGCAATCCACTCAACGTTCTGGATATATACTGATCATTTGGTGGCCCATGCACTCCACAGACCCACACCTTATTTCAATCCTTTTCATCGGTCCACAAGATGTCTCATATTCTGTTTATTGCTTTTCAATTAGACCTATGGGATTGACTGTTGACTCAAATATGTATAGTTCAAACTGAAGATTAATAGGATATGGAAACAATTTGCAAATCAAACTAAACAAACTATTGTCACGTAGTATTGATTGTGATTGTACTGGAAGGCTGAGCCTTTGATTCAGATTAGGGAGCATTTCTTTGAAAATGCCCATCTCTCAATAGTTAGTAAGAATATGAAATTATTGAATACCGAAACATAATTTCTTGTTTCTACTTATGATCAATTTTCTTTTACCAGTAATAACTTGTGGTATCAGCCTACCACATCGCTGGTGTTATTCAGTCTATAGCTGCCCTGCTGCTGATACTTGCAGTTACAAGTATACATTGTGCTCTGTCAGATCATTCCACCGAAAGAATGTAACTTTTGTGTTGATTGAGTAACAATAATGGTGGTTAATATTATACTGCGGAAGAAATATATTTTGATGTCAATGCTACTGCTCTTATCAATGACCTATTTGTAAGCCATTTCAAACATCTCACTCTTTGAACACTTGCCTGCTAAGGTAGCTACTCCTCAACCTGCACTGTTGCTTCAATGGCTGGAGTCAAATTCCTCTATTTCAATCACCACATCTATATCACCTTCATTACCTATCATAAACCTAGTGCATTCTTCACTGGACAGTCCAGTTTTTCTGATAGTGCACCTCTAATTGATTCAAACCTATCCCATTACCTTACAAACTCCATTTCAATTCACAGCATGCTTCATTTACAATAGACCATTATTAGATATCACTTAGTAAGCCAATTGACATAAGATTTCAATTTACCCCCTTGCCAAATATGAAGTATTAGCAAATTCAAGATACAATGCCAGCTCATTAACTTGAATGATGAATTGTATACTCCACCTGTCATTGCCCTAGCTGAGGTGGATAATATCATGAATAAAATTGATACACTTTGATTGCTTAGCACAATTTTTGTATTGGTGTACCTGCATTTTTACTGGTAGATCAGTAACCTTTTACTTTGGTTTTATCCAGCGGTAAAGAGAATAATAGAACATTCATGGAGATGCTAGCTTCTGTAGTTTAAGCTTGATGTTAACTATCAACAATAATTATGGAATCATCTTTGCAAAGAAATATAATCAATTGCTAATTCTGCAATGGAAGAGGCTTATATAATTCAAGTAATCATTCAGAGTATGAGTAGCAACAATCCCAGAATCTCTTAGAGTTTATTGTAACTTTCTGCATTGGTTGAATAACAGACTCACATACTCCAAAATAGATTCCAAACTAGTTACAATTACTTACATCATACTCACTGTCCAATATTAGAAATATCAATTTAAACCAATAAGTAGCCTAAATAACTTCCCATAATCTGATTTGCTGTAAATTTGGACAGTTGGATGTATATAGTCCACCTCCTCTTACAGACTCTGAGAGGCACCCAGTGACTCATATAAATCTTCCTGATGTGCCATAACACAAATAAATTATAGTTGACTAATGCCAGAAATATACCTTCAGTGTATCTTGGGAGTATCCTATGTATTTAGAATAGCAATCCATCTATTCATCATACCAAATGGGATTTTATCAAGTATTCACTTTATTGTATATTTCTCCAGCCTGGATAATATTCCTCTTGCCACTAAGCAACCTTGCTGAATACAGCACTTGGAATTCAATACAATTGGATGAAATTGCTAAAACCTCAGTACAAGTTAGTTACTTATTGGAATATATCCCAACTACACTTGTTATGTCTTCCAAATGAACTTCTTGTTTTTTCAATATAAGGCGTATCAGCTTAGTTCTTATCACTTTAAAATGTGCATCAAAGTACGAATTCCATTATTTTTCAAACAAAGATCTTGAGTAAGTTTTATACTTTCTTCTGTTTCAATTCTTTTTAATAACCTTTCAATTATCCATGTTACAACTCTCACCATTCTGTTAACTCTTAGTACATAACACAAATATGATTGTTTAATTTCTGCTGGAATCCCCTTGACAGAAGTAATACTCTAAGGTAAATAAATAAAACTGTTCAATATTTCGCCAATATCAGAACAACATGTACCTTAGTAATCCAAAACTCAGTATTTGTTGCAAGTAACAAAACCCACTTTGGGATCCAAATCACAAATGTTTCCAGATACTACTATATTCAAGACAGTATGTAATGAGAGAACAGAAGCAAATACTTCAGTATCAAACAATATCTTTTCATATTCAGTTGGATTACTACCATAACAATGTCTTTCATACTCTATTATATCATTTCAATCTTCAGTGATGGTCTCATGAGGTACTGTTCAAATCTATATAAATGTATGTTGACCTCATTATCTAAAACTACAATATAATAGAGCACTTTTGTATTACACCATTTAATGTTTCCACCAAACCCAACCAATGTTTTATAACTTCAATGGTCTAAAATATCTTTCCAAGTCTATACTATCTGACAAATGCAATATTGCTTGTTGCCTGTAATCTCACCAACTACTTCCAACCTTAGGCCATAATATTATACCTTCCCTACATTCAAAATTAGTAAACTACAATACTCTAACATGAAGAATTGAGATCTTTCTAGTATCTACCAATATTCCAGCTGCAGTGTGGAGTGGATCTAAACCTGAAGCACCGGTTGGAGTCGCGAACCACCATGGAACCTGACCACAGAACTAGTGCCTGGCTACAGCCTGCGCCAGACACAAAACCACATGTTTCTGGCCCGGTTGGAACCAGACCCTGGTTCAATTTTATTGTCCCTACAACTTTGGTTGAAATTTAGGTTTACATTTCTGACCATATCATGACATGATCAATACATAGATTGTGCAGTGTCAGCAGCTCCTTCACCTCGCACTATGAGATGTGCGATCTGACCATTATTTGTTGCAGCACTGTGAAATAAGGCGACTTGTGTGAAATTTGCTGGTTTTCGATTGCCACTCAACGAATATTGGTTGGATCAAAAATCGGACAGCAGGAGATGAAAGCACTGCTAAATCTGCACAATCTACATCTTGATCAAACGATGATACAATCAGAACTCAGATACTTAATTGGAGCTGATGTTGCGTAGTTGACATGGCAGGTTTTTGGTGGTAAAACTGGCCCAATTGCAACAGCTCAGGTATATTGATGACTCAGACCACCACTTAGGCAACAGCTCGGTTCTGACCCGAACCCGGACCCAAAGCAAGAGTGCAGAATCGTTGGTAACATTAGAATTTTCCCAATGTCAATGTTTTCATTTGCTTTAGGTACATTGATTCAATTTACTGGTTCCCATACCAGTTATCTATTTCTATGCTATGTAACAAGCTGTTGCAGTTGTCAATACGATGAATGGAAATCTGCAATATTCAATACTTGTTATATCCCTTTCCCATCAACCTGATTAGGGGTACTGGTAATCGATATTTACCGAGAAAGAAATTGTTAATTACCGGAACCAATATTGATGAGAGTTGAATTCTATAAATCTTAATGGATATGGAATAGCTAAGTATATATACATACAGTGAAATATTGTAGGTTACTATACGAGTCTGAATTCTGTCAAGTTAAGTTATCTTGTCATTTAGTATGTCAAAGTTTGTCACTCCACCAGCTATATTTTATTTGCCCATTGGAATATTTGGTCGGGGTATTTCCAATTAATTAGTAAATTCCTTGAGTCCAAATTGACTTCTTTCACGTTTCATTTCAAGATATTTGTAAACTTGTTGTATTATTTGTTGTAATATGTTTAAGACTTCAATAACTATTACCAGCTAATATTGATAGTGGTAAAAGTGAAGTATTGTATGCTTTCAGAGTAGGATTAGAAATCGTTTAATAGTTCTGTTTAGCACTATATTCCTCCAATAAGCTCAATTGTTCTGGAAGATTCTGTGGCTTTTGAAGAACCTGTACTGTATTTTTGAGTCTTCTATCACCAAAATCAAAAGGAAATCTCCTAATCTCTTGTTTTAAGTATATACTGTTCTATTTGATTTTCCTGGCATGTAAACTATCTTATACCCAAAATAGAATAGAAATTTGTAGCATCAGAATTTCTTGTACCTTAGAAGTGACCTTTAGACACAGTACTCATACTGTATAGAATTGGTAAACAATTGAAGAAAACATAATACTCCTTTACTTTCTGGACAGTATTTGCATATAATGCTAAATATTGTGATAGGCTCTCCATATTTAATATCATACTTACATTGGACTGGAAAATGGGACATTATATATCATACACAGAATAGCATACTTGATAATAGTCATACTGAAATACACCTCCTGGTTACGTATGAGTTACAGTCTAAGCTTCAATTCCCAGTTCGCTATCATACTTAAAAATTTTAATGTCAAAGTTGAGCAAAACTTATTGGTAAATACTTCAAGCTTCAGATGTTATTCTTTGGCGCAAGAACAAACTTGATCCTTGTTTGTCTGTGGAGTAATAGTTTCCATCCACTCTATAAAGTTCAGTATATAACCATCAATACTAATAACAACATCTAACCAATTTTTCCACTTTGAATCAATTCTTCAATTGCGTATTACCAATCTGTTTATCCTTGGTCAAAATGTTTAAACTTTCTACCTTCCCCAGATCTATCAAAATATGGTTTGACTATGTAATCATCTCATACCACAATAAAGACATTCTAGGGTACTTTGACTATTACAGTTCTAAATTGATTCAACAGAGTATATTATGAACTTTTTACTATCCGTAATTGGACCCCCTGGTTGTCTTAGGAACATCCCAGCACCCAGCTCATAATGATCTAACAGCTATATATAGAGTGGAACTACACATTGGGAATACAGGTAGAATTGCAATGAAAATTACTGGCTGCAAAGGTGAAGTTTAACAGGGTTCATAAGAAGAAGATGAAAGGGGAGTATATCTGGATCAATTTCATCATCAATTCTGCTTCCAATTCAGCACCATGTATTGCATGGGTACAGTGCCATATATAAAGAGTACCAGGAGACAGGGTGAAATTCTCCAGATACCATTAAATTTTATGAATGTAAAAAATTTCCTGTATAATACTATTTTAGATGTTCTCTTACTTCTATAACCTAGAAACAGTATCTATCCAAGGAATTGCCATCAGCAATAGCTGATTTCCACTTTAGATATATGGCCTCATTTTGAATATATATATATTATATGATAAGATTTCCATTGACCCCAGCAAAATATGTAGTCAAGAGTCATTAATAGTCAATTGATTTTGAGTTGTGTACAGGCCTAGGAAACTCTGTACAATTGAAAGTGAGAGATGAGTCTATATTTGAATGTACTATGTGAAGTATTTGCTGTAATACAAGTACTGTATAAGTTATTGCTGCAAGTCTATATAACATGGTACTTGTGTGTACAAGTCTGATTGACAGCTAACTTGAATGTCTAAATGCAATCCTATTTGATAGTCTACTTGAGAGAGTCACCCAGGGGAGAACTACACACCAGAAAGCAGCACTGAAAAAAGGGTAGAGTTTTTAAAGGGAAGCTATTTGCTAATGAAAAACAGTAAGTGGGTGAATTCATTGGCAAAACAATCCCTTTGCAAATACAATATTCTATGGTTCTGAGTATATTCATGCTGAGATTGACATTACTAACCCACTTCTATAAGTTCGTGTGGGATGATAATCACTATCACTGATATCATCGCAATTTTGCTTCCCAGTACCCGTGTAATCCTTTCACTCTGCTTTTCTTCAAATGCAATTTACATTTGCCATCATTACTGGTGTACCGAATCTGCTGTACTGAATCTCTTTATTGTCCCAAATTCACCAACTCTCTAAGTCTAATTGACGTGTACACAAGAACTAAAGTGCATGCCGCTTCGCAGTAACCAACTCTAAACCAACCCAAATAAAGACCGCAGGCAAATCTGTCAGCCCACTCCTCCTGGGTTGTATCATCATAATAAGTACTAAAATCTACAGATAACCAAACTTGAGCTTTGCAAAAAGTTCCCTACAAATGATCAACCATGCCTGGAGCTATTCTAGTGCAATCAACTGAAGCTTGTCTGAAACAATTTACCTTTCAGGCGATATAACTTTCCTGCAAAATACATGTTCAGCATCAATCACCTTTCAATCTTGCCTACTACAACCCCATGCTTTGCTACACCTTCACCTTGACAATGTGCAATACATGTCGATGATTTGCAATATATTTTGATTCCGTAGCCATCAAGAAGGATAATCTGTACAACTCTATTCAGAATCCATGATTGTGACAACAAGCTGTATACTCCTTTGACAATCAAGCTATCTTGCACATCCACTTCATACCACCTACCTCCAGGCAACTGAAGTCTAAGCTGCAAATCTCCATACCTGATGGCATTATCTGCTGCTTATCCAGTGAAATGGCAAATCTCCTCCTATTCTCTCTTGGTATACTACCTGTAGCATTCAAATATTTGCCAATCTCCATATATTTGAGTAGTGGTGGTACAATCCAAGTACCGGTTCTTCTGCAATAGGCTCTCTCCATTCCTAACTGTCCTTCTATAATTGTCAATTGAAGTTGTCATTGTTGCTGTCATTATCTCTATCGGTGCCGTGCACTCTGCCGCTCCAGTACTTGGACCATACTGTGCAATGTGCCCCACCTTATGTTAGCTGTAGCACTTCGGATAATCTCTCCAATTGGTATGGTGACTAATATTCTTCTCATTTTCCAAATGGCTACCAAGGCCCTTGCTGATACTATAACAAGTCTTCTGGGACTATCAAGGCTACTTTCAATTCCACATCTTGCTGTGTATCAGGAACTTTGAGAACATTACAGCAACCTCTAACTTGTGGTCGTTCAGCAATTATACTTCATGTCTAGTCACAGTGGTCACAACCTTATTTGCCTTCTTGGCCATTGTGTTGGTGTCATTGTACATCAGCTGCATGACACATCTCCCATATGATCATTCTTTGGTAAACCCTATATCAGGTAGTAGCTGTGCTAACTATTTGGTATCAGATTGCTTGAACGCTTCGCACCGAGGTTGAAGTTGCTCATACTCCACTGGATGTTCAATTCATATCCGTGTGCATTCTTGCAATCCCTCAAGTTCATGGCTGATATTGTATCTTGTGCAGCCCAAATACTCAGCTTCACCTTTGACTTGTAGTCTGCGTTCAGCTGATTCCACAGCGCTACTGGAACTTTCAGCATACAATGCTGCTTCCACTAAGACCTCTGCAGTGCGAGAAGACTAGTTGACCATGCAATTCTGTACCTTGGCATTACTGCTTATAACATAGTTATGATCTTTGGATTCTTCTCAATTGGCACTTCGTCTCTGCTGTTAACAATGCTGAGAACCTGCTTCTGTTTCAAGTGTATTTCAATGTCCAATCACCTCCTCTTGAAGTCTATACCATTGAACTTCTTCATGGAAATCACCCTTGATTCAGCCATCTACTCATCTGTTGAGATGTCAAGTATATCTGTACTACTCAAATGTGTTGTTGACAACGCCACAATTCCAAATTGTAATCAGAGTCAAGTTTGCCAAATCTGTGTAGTGTCTGTGCTTATAAGTTGCTGTACCTTGACTGCATTGCTGAATCACTCTACTTACCTAAACTGACTGACTCTCTATGTAACTATGTCTAATTGTCACATATATAAGAGTAAATGTGAATGGGGCTTCACGGTGCCCAACTGTTAATCAACTTTCAGAGTGATCGTACTCTAATCTATCACCAGATATCTATTGTAATCAGGCAGTCGATTCTGCCTGAATATTAGAATTGGAGGTAAACTCTCTCCATGACCTAATTGGAAACCATTCATGCAGAATCAGAAGGTACAATTGTCAGTGTAATGACTGAGATACACAGCAATATATTATTCCAGAGAAAATGATGCTCTGACTAGGATATTAACTGACTTTATAATATCAACCACCATATCCTAACCACCACCACCCATAATTTTATCCACTCCACCTGACTTACACCTTCCTGTTCTTAGCTCCTGCAATTCAGAATGTCTCTAAATACTATCTGCAAAACCTCCACTACAGTGTATAGTCACATACAATCGGAAATGTCTTACCACTTTGAAATATAGTGCACAGAACAGAGTCAGGCAGATTGGAAGTGTACCATCAAGGGAAATTGGATATATACTTGATAATATATCCAGGAGGGTCTTTCAGAGTGACTAGGAAGTATACTTTGCCATATTCTCCAAGACATAGTGAGTAGCATACTCAGGGCTGACTTTTAACCAAACTTTGCAAGGTAAATGGGTATGTACTAGCAGATTTAGAAAGGAGTATATGGGAAGGTGTACTTGAGAGTATCTTGAGAGCTTACTGAAGAGATTATAGTCAAGTATACTGGAAGAATGCTGTGTAGTTCAATTGAAAGTAACTTTGGGATTATATACCAAAGTATTCTTATGCACATAATTAGATATATACTTGGGAGTATACTTAAAGGTATACTTTGAAGTATATTTGAACTTCTTACCATTATAAGAACTTTCCCTGCAATGTACATCAAGCAGAGTGAGAGTATGCAATTGCATGTCATTACCAGTATACACTAAGATCTATTTAACAGTACAATATGATGTTTATTGAAGTGCAGTATGATATATAGTATCAAGTATACATAATCACAGAGATATCATACTAATCTGGCTATTATACTGGTTTAAAGATACTTATTGGGCAATATATCAGCTATACTATAAGTTACCATCTCAAAAACTGCATCTCTATAAGCTGTGCATTATTCATAGTAATTTTTCTATGTAATCTATTGTAATATATCCAGGTTTATATCAATTGGCTGCTATTATATTATAAATCATTCAATATTATAACTAGCAATTTGAAGCTACAATAGGTAGTAATATAGAGTAGGTAAATATCAGTCTGCTATATAAACTCTTACTCTAATTTGCAACTTCCACAAATATTATACAATTAACGTGATTTTTGATTAACACAAAGTCTTTAGAGTTTGGTGTTACACTTCAGTCAGTGATCATCACTCAAGCAACAACATGTTGTGTATGTTGAAATACTGATTGGTTGAAGCTTAATTCAACTATCTAAGAGGGTCACAAGGCCATAAATATACAGTATGGGCAGGTACATACTCAACTAAGTATTGAGATGGCTGAGCTCCATCAGCCTGTATCAGAGCCAACCCTGTCAGCCTATATGAGAGCCAGCCCTGTCAGCTCGTATGAGAGCCAGGCCCTGTCAGCCCATATAAGATCTCTCTATGCAACAGTATAATTTTCTGTTGGTCACTATTATAAAAATAATCTTAATATTTTTGTAGAGTAAATGCGATTATATCTCTATTACTACCCATAATATATATATGACTGTAGTTGATAAGGAGAAATTCCATCTTATTTTTGTCATGTAATTAGTCCAAAGTATTTGTGAACAGTCTAAGTATGACAATCTATTAATGAAAAATATTAATATTATAACTTTTATAAACTTAGGTATATTCAATCAGCCAATATATTTACAAATGCAGAAGTATACCTTTGCTTGAAGTTTGTGCCAGAAATGATCATGGGTAACACCTGCTGGTAAGTTAAGTATACTGCAGTGGATTAAAAAATACACTACACTGTTGAACCGATTGCTACACTGAATATCAGGAAATACTTGAAATTGAATTTTGTGCATATACACTATGTTTTTGCATTTGGCTTCACTCTTGACTCACTAAGCTGATATAAGTACATGACTTAGCTATTGAAATATTCATGCAGGTGTATTGGCCTGGCTCTAGAATACTTTAGAGAAGTCAAATAAGGTGTAGGAACTTACTTAGCTCTTACAAAGAGCAAAAAGTTATTTGCCCCCCATACTATCTATCATAGCTTCCCCTACTCTGATTCTAGATGGACCCTAATTCCTTCATTTACTCAAAATCAATCAGCTTTATTCTTAGCTCACACAGAATGCATGTATTTTAGTGTTATTTCAAGTATTCACATTTATTTGTTCAAAACATTTTATTATATTACCTAAGTGCACCAAAGCTGACACAAGGGCCAACGTAAGAGCAAGTCACTTGACCATTCATGTGACTTTCCTTGAGCATATCGGATGTTTGGTTTCCGGCAGTGGTGACTTCTTTACATCGTTATATTTAAATAGTGGGAAAGGCAGAAACCAAAATTAAAATTAGTTTCAGTAGGATATGCAAGTGAATATTTCGCTTATCTTTGGGATTCAGTTCAGTTGGATAAGTGATAAATGCTTTTTTATTGGTTATAAAGTGTACTTTTTTCTGTTGTTGCTAAAGCTGACTAAAGGCTGCTGGGGCTCGGCGATGGCCGTCGACAATTCAATCGTACCTACACTAACGCGTGCATACTATTTGTGTTTCTGTTCAATTATAAATACAGTTCCCAACTCCTGATAAGCGTGCACCCCATTTGACGGTGGTGCAACTCAATCATTATAGTTGGATTGTCTAGCACCGTCCTTGTTGACCTGCGGTCTACTGGCAGCCGTAAGCAACTCCTCCTCTTGTGACTTGCCATTGGGATCGAACACTGGCCGTTCACCATGAGGCGTGACACGGATTGCGTGACGGCGATGAGGAGTAAATCCATAAGTAGCAGTGTGATTCTAATAAAGACAGTCAGACTTTGGGACTAATGGAGTAAGTATATCGTCAACTTACACAAGACCTATTATCCCAGAATACAACCATACCCTTCGACCATTGATACCTCGCGTGAATCTCCTGGGTCGCGATAATAACGTGGTCAAGATATGCCATAATAGCATCGCTCTCCATCTTAGGAATCCCTCTGATAGCCTTGACAAAGCCAGGGCTATAAAACAGCGATTTCCATCCTGTTACAGGGTTTACTCTGATCAGGGGGTGCTCTGTAATTACAGGTTCTCTCCGAATGGGACGTCCAAGTGCACGGGATCCTTCGGCTTGCTCCTCTGCAGAATGAAGAGCAGTGAGACATTCGAGATATTTCTGCATACCAGAGGAGAGAAGATCATAGGCAGCGTATTGAGACGACCAAAGTGTATCACCTCCAGCTCCCCTAGGCGGACCGGTCAGGAGTTTTAGCGAAGTGTAAGACGGCGGTTGGAGTTCGTATGTCACCTGCCAGGAAATTAGATCCGGGATGTCGCATATCACTCATCACCACTTACGTCCGCATGCCACAGGTGAGCCGGAGCAAATAGTGCGCGCTGGTCAGCACTATCACCGTCGGTCCATATAACATGGACTTCCTCAAGACCTGGCTGTTTTGGAACCGCGGTTGTAGCGTGCTTGTGCAAAACCCCGAAATATCTCCCCAACTGAAGTTGGTCTTCTACAGTGAAGTCTTCCTGCTCGCGGAAGACAACAACACCGCGGTATGCAATTAGTCTGGCAAGGTCGTTCTTTTGTGCACCCGTCAAATTCTTGAGAGAGAGGCCATGAATTTCTGTACCGATCTTGGGGTGGTAGTCGAAGCAGTCAGTCGCCACTGCGAGGAGGTTCTGGTATTCTGGGTCACCGAGCAGGCCCTTATCCTCATAGGGCACCTCTGTAAGAGGAGGCCAGCAGATGGCAGGGTAACTTTGCTTCAAGTACTCATACTGATATTCCTCTGGAGAGGGTTCGATATTTGAGTATCCTGGCGTAAATCGAGGTTTTGGCACAGGTGTTTGCGACCATTTGTAGAGGATGCGGTCCTGCTTAATGGGAGATATTAACCGAGGGACAATAGAGGGAGCCATGACCAGTAGGGTGCCTGGACTGTACAATGCTTCTAGGGGGTTGTAGAGGCTCCAGCAGCGGGAGACGGCATTTTTATAAAGGCTGAAGCTTAGGCTTACCTATGTCATGGATCACATGGGCAATGGCGCATTAGAGTGGTTTAAGTTAGTGGGAGCGCTAAATAAACATGGTATATCCCAATGCAATAGTACGATTTACACTGAAAACAAATGTTGATCTAGCTACATTTTGGTCAAAATAACACAATACCCTAAGGTTACATTATACACCAATGTTATTGTGTCTTGTTATACAAAATGCATTCTAGCAAACTATATCTTGGAGAAGATGCTAGTTATCTATTCAAGTTTTCAATTATCTTTAAGTTATAGTAATTTAAAAGGAAAAATTATGTATGGTAGAATTGGTAATTGACAAGCAATTGGAAATAAAACAGATACAGCAGTATTTTTTAGCATTTATTATAAAATGACAAATTGTCGAGATAATTATATGTTAAATAATTGAGTTAGTAAAACAAGCTAGTAAAATATTCAATACTGAATAGCTACTTACTTTATAGTTATATCACAATTATGCTCAAATTTGTACCAATTAATATATTATTTATTTTTCCTTCCAAATTCAAGTTTTCACAATATATTTATAATGTATATCTGTAATAAATATATTTACTTCTATGATGTCAATCAGTATACTATATCATAATATTGACACTACTAATGCTTATAATTTTAAAGAGTTTACTTGAAATTATTTTGTATTTTCTAATCTGGTCAAAGAGATGATTTATTAATAAATTAACTTCAATGTATCTATACTATTGTTATTCAGACTATCTGTATGCATCAATATGCTAACTAAAATATTGGGACTAACTTATGATTACTGCCATATGTGTTCTAGAGTACCATACTCCAATGATTATAAATCACTAAAATCCAATCTCATAACCACAGTAATTATTATCAGGAATCAGCACCTTTACCCAATGTAACTATATACTGCAATTGATAATAGAGAGTAGAATACATAATCAGTATTATAAAACGTTTACAGACTGTTTAAGATTCTATGGTGATCGAGAGTAAGGTTAAATAACTTACAGATACGTATTATTCTGTTTTCAAAGACTTCTCTAAATTTCATTTTAGTTTCTGATAATATTCGAACTGTATTACAACCACTTGGATAGTGTTAGCAACGGTTCCGGATGGTCAATTCGGGTCTGGGTCGGGGTCCAAACTGAATAGTTGCCAGATTGTCGGTCCATGTTCTCAATATCCCCGAACTGTCGCCTCGGGTATGGTTCGACGGTAAACTCCCAACCTGTTTGAATTGTGCGGATTGTCAGGCGGTCACCCAGTGGGTCCATCTATAGTGTCATATAAGGCTCTTGTTTTGCAGTTTGGTAATAGTATCTGATCAAAATTTTGTCTTCAACAATCAATAATTCATTTTTGAATATTATGCAATTTGCAATATTGATTAATTTGGAATCTGTGTTTTACCTTGCATATATTGTATTTTTGCATATCAAGCCAGAAAATAATTCTGTTATGTGCGCGAAGATTTGCACAATGTCTTGATTACCAAATATGCAAGACCTAAAACAGTTGGTGCTCCATTGATGCCCATTTTCACGATGCGGCAGTGAGCATGTCCCTGTTGTTTTTGCCCTTAAAGGCTGCCAATATCTCATAAATGGATGTCTGCAACCAATCAGAACATAAATTACCCAAGATGCAAAGCCTAAGATCGTTGACACTCCATTGACTCTTGTTCTCAGAATGGGGCGGTGACCATATTGCTGTCTCTTTTGCCTATAGAAGGTGCCAATACGTCAGTTATGAATAACAGTAACCAAATCACTGTTCAATTACTGTACTTACAAGACAACAAATCATTGATGCTCCATTGACGCTCATTTAATGTATTGTTCATTCAATATCTGCTGCCAGTGATAATTGTTTTCATTATGATTTGAACATATTGATTGTCTCTCTGAAAGATTGAGACTCGGCCCTGCGGCAAAGCCGAGTACAGTAACATTCATGCACTGTTTACCCTCATATGACTAAAATTTATATATCTTGCCAAAGGATGCTTTGCACCCGCAATACATCTATTTATCAACTGATATTCACAAGCTACTGCTCACCATTCGCCCAAAATATATCTCTAACTGAAACTCTCGATCAAGCTACATAGAGAAGCTGATCAAGCATTGACGCATTCCATTCTACTTTTTCTTCACTCCCTTATACCTCCTCGTTTCCATTGCATGGATAGTCACCAACACCTTTTCAGCCTGTCTCATTTCCTTTCATATTGGCCCAATCAATCTGGGAACATTTGGCATGGCACTCACATTCTGCTGCTGTGGGCATTCTGGATCCTCTATGCCATTGCCTTGCTCTATATCAGATTCAAAGGTAATCTTTCTGACAATTTAAATGCAGCCACACTATTATCTTGTAACAGTGACCAGGATGCTTTGACAATCTCTTTCGTGTATCAAATGTATCCTCTGGCTGTCATCTGCTTGTTTCACACGCGAGATTTCTTCTCTGTAGCACGTAGGTTTTCACTGCCCTGCCACATCTCTAAAAAGTTGTGTAACTTGGCTATTCTGTGCAATTTCCATTCGTCCGCCTCTTTCTTCAGTTCCAAGTTATTTTCTGTGTTTGTTGTATCGAATGGTTGATCATCATCATCCAAAATCCCATGATTGGCTTGAGCAAAGTGCCGTACAATGGCGTTTTCACGAAGGGTCTTGCCTGTGATATTAGACTGCCTCTAGCTGATAACATCTCGCCCAAGGGCAACACTGGTCTCTACTCCGACACCATGTAGTGTGATAGATAATATGTCACGTGCAACATTGGAGAGATTTGCGTTCATTAGGTGCGTTTCCTCTCATTGGCACCACCAGATGGTTATGTCCAGTATCCAAAATGTACTGCTATTCTCCATTCGGTCGGAGTGGTAGTCTTTGAGATTTGGATTAATTTGCCCCCAGTTCTTTGTTGCATCAGACGGTGAATTGAAATAGACCGTTGGAGTGGTCAATAAGTGTGCTGTACGATTGCTTCGTCCAGGTGTCATTTCAGCCTCATTGTGATGTGTCAAGTATTCTTCATCATCGCTGGACAAATCATATTGATCAAAGGACAATTGACCGCATCCTGAATCTGTTGCAGAGGGGACGAGATTGCTGCTCAGTATGCTTTTAGGTTTATTAAAAAGCACACATCGATGTTTGACACAGTATTTGTGGGGACGGATTTGAGTGCGATCATCACGTGGGTTGGTTTAGGGTTGTGTGCGGCGGAGCCGCATCACTTTAGTTCTTGTGTACGTGTCAATTAGACTTAGCGAGAGTCAGTGAGTTTAGGTCAATAGAGAGATTCAGGACACCGGACACCGTACAACAGGTTATGAGCCCGGGCATTTCGCTGATTTGATGAACTTGACTCATATTTACGGCATCATCGACACGGTCTCGAAGGAGTACAGACAGACTCGACGCGTGTACGGACAACAAGATGGCCGAATTGACAGCGATCACGATTAAGAAGTTTGATGGTACGGACTACAAGAGCTGGAGTTTGGAAATAGATATACTCTTGGAACAGCAGGAGGTTCTCGGCATTGTCGACGGTACAGAGGAAGCACCGGATGCGAAGAATGCGAAGGACGCGACTGAGTTTAAAGCATGGAAGAAGCAGCACAGAATCGCGTGGTTGACCATTCTCCTCGTGATGGAGAGGTCCTTGCAGCAGCAGTATGGCGTTCAGAACGATGCAAAGGCGCTGTGGGATCAGCTGAAGGAGGACTAGAAGTCGAAGGTGAAGCTGAATGTTTGGGCTTTGCGCGACGAGATGTCAGCGGTGAAGTTGAGCAATTGCGAGAATGTGCAGGAGTACGCATCGAAGATCCAGGGGCATGTGAATGACTTCAACCTCTGCGCCGACAGTTCGACTGGTAGCGGTACGATGCCAAAGAGCAAGCACAGCTACTACCTGATGCAGGGTATACCTAAGGATGACGATTGGAGGTTTTTCACCCAGCTGATGTACGACAAGATTGACACCCTGGCCGACAAACCGGAGGAGGTTATTGTGAAAATGAAAGCCCACGAAGCGCGATTACAGAAGGACGACGATTCGGAGGCGGCAGCCATGTTCTCAAAGTTGCGGACAAATAGTGAGAAGCGGAATTCAAAGCACTCTCGGAAGTCCCGGAAGTCCTGTGATAGCGGTAGTGAGAGCGATGGTAATAGTTCGGAGAATGGGAAGCATGCAAGTCGGCGCACCAATTGGAGGGATACTCAGGAGTGCTACTGATGCCATAAGGTGGGGCATATTGCACGATATTGTCCAAGAACCGCAGTGGTGGAGAGCGCAGCACTGACAGAGACAGCCGCAGCGACGACGACGACATCAATTGAGAAATATTGGATGACAGTTACTGGCAGATCTCCTGAGAAGGAGGGCTGGTACTTGGATTGTGCCACAACTTCCCACATTTGCGGAGATCAGCGAAAGTTCGAACGGTACACGGAGTATACCAAAAGAGATGGGTGGGAGATTTGTGATTTTGTGGGAAGGGTAGCGGGCAAGGCCATCGGGCACGGAGATGTTTGATTGAGGCTTCGACTACCTGGAGGCCGCAACCGCATACATGAAGTAGTGGTGAGAAATGTCTTGCATGTCGAAGGAGCACACAACTTGCTGTCACAATCGCGGCTTATGGATCTGGGATTGCGGATTGTCCCAGTCAATGGCTACGGAATCAAGATATATGACAAATCGCCAGCAGAGGACGGTGCTCGAGGTCAAGGTCGAGGTCGAGGCCGAGGCCGAGGTCGAGGAAATCTTGTGGGTGTGGCACGCCAGATTAGAGGGTTATTCCGGCTGGATGTGAAGTTTGCAGGAAAGAGATATCGTGCGAGAGGATATTTGTTTCGGAGGAGCTGCAGGCACAGTTGACTGCTTCGGAGGAGCTTCGGAGAAGTTGCAGGCACGGTTAATTGTTTGGGAGGAGCTTCAGGCAAGCTCAATCTTTGTTTTCTTTGGAGTTTAGCACTATGGTCGTGATACTGCCCTGGAGGAGTGTGGGGACGGATTTGAGTGCGGTCATCACGTGGGTTAGTTTAGGGTTGTGCGCGGCGGAGCCGCCTCACTTTAGTTCTTGTATACGTGTCAATTAGACTTAGCGAGAGTCAGTGAGTTTAGGTCAATAGAGAGATTCAGGACACCGGACACCATACAACAGTATTTATTCTCCAAATACTTCAGAAAGGCCTCTTGGTATTGGGTAGTATAGGATGTGTGGTCCTCAGGATCAATATCCATTACCTTGTCCCATATTCTATAAGATCACAATGTCCAGAAAGGATCTACGATATCTGCAGACATTGGAAGCATACCCATCATAGGAGTCTCTTTAGCATAATATATGGACAACTTCTGTTGGGCTAACTTCACGGTAAACAACAAGTCTTCATTCCATTTGTTCATCTTCCTTGCAAATGGTTGAATAACACCATCTGTATGATTGAAAATGTCATTGTAGACTGTGACAATGTGCTGCAATGTGACTATATACCTCTTATACATCCACAGGGTCCAATATCGGAATGGAATGAAAACTTCCGTGACGTACTTGTCCATGGTCCATTCATTCTGTGATGTGAAGAGTGCCCAGTAAGCAGCAGACTTTGGATGTTGTAGGCGCTTGCATGTGAATTCTCGTAATTGGTAGGCTCACTCAACCAACTTCAGTATCGAGTTCCAAAGTGGCTTCACTTCCACAATAGGTTATACCATGATGTGGACGTTGGCTTTTTGACAGTCAATGATCTTATTTCAATGACCAGGTGTCAGCATAATCAATACTGGAAGAATTCTATGCTATATGAAGGTCAGTTTCAGTACTTTCCAAATAGATTGAAATACGTATATTTTCCATTCTCTTTCCAAAACCTGGTCACATGGCCGACACCGTATTGATATGAGGATTGCCCTTGTTCCGAAGTCTTTGACTCTTCCCAGTGCCTATGCTTTCATTCTTTCTACATTGCTGATTGCACTCATGGGCTACCCAAGACTTGGTGCGACCTTTTACACCTAGACAGGTCATGAATGCACCTACAGTAAGCTGAATGACGTGCGTCATGAATGGTATGTGGTTCCTCAATGCAGGACCCTTCATTCCGAACGCCTCCAGTGTTGATTTCAGCTCACATGTTATCGATTAATTTGAGGCAGCATTATCACTTGGAGTTCGAAGCAAACAGTCGTCGGTTAGCTTGAACTGATCAAGCACGTCCTTCAAATATACACCAACCCTGACTCCAGTATGTTCACCCTTGACATATCATCCTCAATTCATGTGCGAACCCAGAAAATAATGGGAGATTGACATCATCCCATCCAAGTTGTACTTCACGTAATGCCCAATTTTGATCCATATAGTAAGGAATGACTGAGGTTATGGCGAGATTGTTCATTGAAATCCATCCATCCAATACCAATATTCCTTTATTTCGTAACGGCAATTGCTTTATAACTGCCTGCACAGTGAGTTCATATTCACTCCAGCAAATGTTGCTAACGGTCGTGACAGATGGCAGTATTAGGTCACTTCTGGATGCTCTATGTGATTGCTGTAGCTTGAAATTTCATATAGCGTTTGATGGAATATGAGCCGAAACAAATTCTAACATGAGGCAGCGATTCCACGTGTCTTGGTGAACGTTGAAAGTTTGAGAGTCCATAGCTGCCACTTTAGAGTATTTTGTCTGCCATTTTGGTCAATATGGATGAACATGGATGTGAAAGATGAATTTCCTCTATGATTTAACTATTGAATTTCTTCGACTTCTGAACCTCTTCAGGAGGCCAAAGATGTTTCATCGACCGTCAAACTAGTCAATACAGTAACATCCGACTCTTTAAATTTGGTTCAAATTTCAAAGGGAGCATTTGCAAGCAAGCGGTTTCCAATTTAGCTGGCCCCATACTATGATGGAAGCGGAACAACTTGATCGCAAATGATACCTATAATTCCAGGGCGGCGGGTCACCTCAAGTCTGGAGTGCAGATGAAAATGCGATGAAGATACACATTGACAATTGATCGAACAAATGAGACATTGCAAGCCTAAATTCATTGAAACCTAACATGCATTGAAGATAATTTGAATAGTAAGGTTGCTCAAATTACCAATGAAGACACAGTTATTTGTGGAAGTGATCATAACTTCTAGTAATGAGGTCTGTATAGATTTTGTATATGATATGGCGGTAGGAATTAGAAAGCTGTGTTTACCGACTTGAGAGACATTTGAATGTAATGTTACAGTAAAGCAGAATGCAGGGTCTTGAATATTGACTGTAGAGCTGAAAGCAAAAAAATCAGACCTGTGTGACATTGCATACATATTTGTGAAGTTGTATACAAGGACATATTGAAAAGACTGACTGCGTAAAACTCATTTTAGGAACAACGCAATCCAGTTCATTACTGTGTAGCATACTGAGCCAGCACAAAAATAGTTGGCACTCCATGGGCGCTGAAATGTAGGAGGCGGATGCGATGTAGTCATTAGCATTTCTGCCAATACAGGCGGCTGACAGGTTGATTGTGGATTGACTGCATTCCGATGCCCTCAGATTATCCGCGATGTAAGATCAATAATGGTTGACGCTCTGTTGACAGTAATTTTAGAACATAGTGACGTTGTTGTTGCAAGTAATTTTGCCTAGAAAGATGGCCGAGAGTTTACTTAGGGATAAATGTGGTCACATAGCCCCTTGGATTTCCAAGATGTAAGGTCTAAAATTGTTCACACTCCATTGATGCTCATTTTTAGGGTATAGTTACGATGTCGTCGAAAGTATTTTTGCTTAGAACGACGGCCATGGATTCAATTACGGATTAACGTTATCGCACTGCCCCTTCACCATTCAAGTTGGAAGGCCTAACATACTTGATGCTCCATTGACCCCGATCGTTAGGACATTGCAGTGATGTTGTCGCAACTGTTTTTGGGTAGAAAGGGGGCCAATTATTCGAGTATGAGTTAATGTTGCCGCCCAGCCCTTGGATTTTCCAAGATTCAAGGCCAAAGATTGTTGATACTCCGTTGACAATGATTTTAAGCATATTGTAGCGATGTTGTTGCAACCATTTTTGCCTAGAAAGGTGGCAGTTAGTTTGATTATAAGTTTGAATTGCCACCCAGCACTTTGGATTTTCCCCGATGGAAGGCCAAAAATGGTTGATGCTCTGTTAATGTACATTTTTAGGATGGGGCAATGAGCATGTCATTGGCCTGTTTCACTATAACACCAAGCAGTACATTCACTTTGGAAGGATGTGACAACACAGCCCTTTAATTGTCGAATGTGTAAGCCTAAAAATCATTGACGCTGAATTGACGATTACAGTAATCTGATCAAACCAGCTTTCGTGGACTGAATAATTTTATGCAATCAATCATATACACATTATTGACATCCAGTATTGCGTTTCTAAGTATTATCATTTGCACCCAGGAGCTTTCTTACCTCGCAATTTCTGATCAACCTCAATCCACGTTATCTAAGTGAGAGATGATGTGGCCCTAATACGTTCCTGTGCTTTCGGCCGGCAATTTATGACATGTAGAACATTTCACTAGTTATTGGTCAAAATTGCTAGATTTCCTCACCTGTCCTCATTCATCTCCATCGATTTGATTTCCATGATGTACGATGAGGAATTTGACATATATTAACCATGTGCACGAGGTCTGTGTGGCGAGATATGTCCTTGGATGCATGTATGAATATGGCACGACGGTCATCATCCAGATAGATTCCTATTGAGCACTGACTGCCCATTCAATGACTTGTTTGACATCACTCACTTCGATTTTGTTAATATATTACCTCACTAATATAGCTTTTGCCTTCTCACTTAACAGTAATTGGTAAAAAGATATAGAAAGTGTTAGCCGTCTTACACCCTGATTTGGATTGTTGAACTTTCACATGGTTCGTTTGACCCTTGCACATTCACAGACGAATTATTATGTCGTACCATGTGGTCACTGAAATCAAGAAATGGCTGAACTGTAGCACAAATCGGTACACATATTGCTTTTCATTGCGATATGAAGTCGAAAAAAGAATTTTGCCTCTCTATTCCTCCAATGATGTAGGAGCCGTCACCAGGTCTCCCTTCAAATCCAATTTCTATATGGCGATTAGCTGGGGAGGCTACATGCAGGGGTAACAGCTTACTACTTCAACAAGCTTTACACTCTGAATGAGTGGTTCATTGGGCACTGCTGCAGGCACAAGACCGGGTATACTCGTGTTCAACTGCAGCTTCCCAGCACCTAGCCTAACGTGACGACGTCCTGGCCGAGATGTCCCATGCGGCATATGTCACATTCCAGGGACAATGTCAAGACACTCCACAAGGTCTCCAACTGTTGTCGGTGCAGGTACCGCTGCATCATCATCCTTTTGCTGTTGAACAACCGCCGGAACCCTCTATTCAGATGTGGTTTACTCATCGTCTCCTTCATGGAAGTAGTCGGCACTGTCCTCCCATCCTGGTTGTGACAATTCATCAAGCTTTATCTGCTGCTGCCGAAATCTCTCCATGCGCAGATGTACAGTTGTGGTGATTGTGCCCATCACCCAGCTGGGTTCGTCATCTTCGCTCAGCTGGCACTGCTCTGTATATTTATTGTCCCCATCCTTCCCATCCTCCCCATCATTGAAACTTGCAAGATCACTCAGACTTTCTCCGATCATAACCATCATATTCTGAAAAGCATTTTTGGGCTCTCTTTTCATCAATTTGGCATTTTCAGTATTCGTCGTATCTTCCTTCTCCTGCTGGACAGCTGCCTATGCATCTTCCACTCGCTGTCTTGCCCCAGCAGTTCCTCTCCCAATATCATCCTCGATTGATTTTTCTTGGTCTTCATTGCTTAAGCAGTGTGATTCTCGTCGTTTCTCTGCTGCAAGATTCATCTTGGATCGCAAGCGGCGCAATTCCCTAAGGGCTCCGAATCTTTCTGATTCCAAGCAGCTCTTGCTTTCATTCACTTGATGATGTCATTGGGTGGACCACTTCATCGATGTGCCATATTTGTGTGCCAGAAGAGGCGAAAAGTTCTTTTTCAAAGCCTTGACAATTATAGTTTTGGTTGAATTTGTTGTTGGGCAAGATGTTGGATGTTGCAAGATATGGACCATATGGAGCCAAGCTGCATCTTGTAGGACAAGGTTGGTATGTTTAATTATATTGAACAAAGCAAAATCTCCGTTTTGAATGTCAATAAAATGGGAATAGTTAGGCTAATTGTACAAACATGACTTGATTGTTAGCATCCGTTTCATGTAATATCTGGGGGATTATTGGTGATAAACATCAGTAGACATCCTTTCCATCAAAAAATGTCCCAGGTATATCTGACCACCTTGCGATTTTGGCAGTCATACACTGCAATTTATCCCTGTCTACAAGGAAACAACATCGCACCAACCTATTGCAAATTGTGGGGAGGTGGGAAACTTCTGCAGCTTGCAGCCATATGCAGCAGGATTCATCTTGTGTATAACCAACATGTTGGCTGGTACTTATTTCATTCTGACATAAAGCTAACTAGACAGTTCTCAGGACTTCCCTCTTCTGTTTGTTACAATCTTCCTCTCCTATTCAACATTAGCAAATCATAGATACACACCCACCTCGGGCCAGGGGAGTTTGGATCCAAATCTAACAGATTGCTGGGTGCTACATGAAATACGTCACTCATTGGCATGCAGGATGAACGCAGACGCCAGTTCGTCCACCGCAATGCAGCCAATATACCCATCAAACACATTACCCAGGATGCACAATTAACAATCGTCTGTAAGACTGAGTGTAGCAAGAATTAGAAGCAGCATCCAGTTGGATGGGAGTATCGCCATATAGAGGTAAACGGCTGTAAATTAGCTGTATAACGTACAGCATGTGTACATAGAGATATACACGTCCAATGTATTGCTGTCCATAACGGGAGACCTCCATGGCAGACCTACACATTTGTCAACAAAACCCACAAAACCAAATATCATAATGTTGTCCGCTCTGGGATATTCCGAGACGAATTTCCTGGTAAGCATCCCTGAGAGTGGATGAAACATGCTGTAATCACCTTACTGGAGAGTACGGAAGCATATATGGTTGAGATAATAGCTGAATCTGATTGTTAGAAGCAGCAACTAATTTCTTGTAGGTTTTCAACCTGTCTGCTACTATGGTACAGCAGGGAGGTAGTGTACAGCTGGAACAGTCTAACATGCGGCTGGGCTTGAATATGGCTGAAGTGGCCAAAAGATGGTTTTCGCGCGCTGCAATAGAGGAAGTACCATATCTAATCAAGAAACCTGAGGCCAAGGTCCGAGACGAGAAGATATGTGGTATTGAGTTTCCTTGGAATAATGAGGTGAAGTATGTGATAGAAAGACACCCGGCTATGTTTCGTCAAAACCACACGGCCGGATGCCTTTCTTGCCAGAATGGCTCTGCAGAGAAGCTGCAGACACACTGGAGATACAAAGAAACAGGTGCAGCTCCACCCTACCAATGCAGACAGCCAACTCCTCAGTCAATGCTATATCTGCCCAGAACACCACCTACTCCAACCAGTAACATTCCCGAGCTCAGTATTCCCAAGTCATCAGTTTGCCACCCAGATATGTGCATTCACATACATCTTTTTGCTGTGCTGAATGTTTTACTCTTGATGCAGATACCCAGGATGGCCAGCACAATATAGATTTTGATCCAGATAAGCTCACTGATAAAGGTCCATCCATTGGTTCGTATACTATCTGCTGTGTGGTAATGCAGCTAATATCCATTTTGAAGACTAGAGCACTCTATTAAGCAAAGCTGCAAGTGATGATGAGCATTGATCAAAAGAGCTGGGGAGTTGCAGATAAGTATTATGTACAATTAGCGAATACTGTAAAGTATATTTTAAAGAATATATTTATGTGTATTATTAAAGAACAATGTAGTGATCAAGGAGAAAGTAAATGAAAACGCTAGAAATACTGCCAAAACAATGTGCAAAATAGACTACGCTAAATCAAATGATTGTACATTTTGGATACACCCAGGGCAAACTAAGTGTCCATGGAACGTTAACAATTATAGGTCATGTGACACTGGCAATTGATAATTAGAATGTTTGTGGTGATACAGAATCGAAGTATTGACTGCATTTATTGGTAAATATTGAAGCAAGAGACTCCCTAGCACATCTTGAAAAAGATCGTCAACAGAGAATTAACAATTTTTGGTTATGCATTCTGGGTATTCAGACCGCCAATAGGTTGCAGGCAGTCACAAAGGAATTATTGGCCGCCTTTATAGACCAAACAGATTGCCATACGCTCCCTGCGACATCTTGAAGATGAGTATCAATGGAGCGTCATCGATTGTTGGTCACGAATCTTGGGTAATCTGGGGGGCGACAGGTTGCAAATAGTCATATACGTAGTATTGGCTGCCTGCATATGAAAATGAGCCAGTGAAACGCTCTCTGCCGCATCATGAAAATGAGGGTCAATACAGTTTCGAAGATTGTTGGGCTTCCACATCAGCAAAAACAATTCCGTTTGGGCTGTATGGCTCTGTCGGAGTGGACGGGCTCCTTTACAGCCGTCAGAGACACCCAGGTGGTGGATCACTTCGCGCCTGGAGTCAATACAACTCGTAGCGTTCTATAACGCCTTGCGATCCCGGTTCAACCATTTCATCGCATTCAGTCCGTCTCCTATTTTAAACAATCACTCTGGCATTGTGGCCAACTGTGACCATGCGTCGGAATGGGTGCATTGGGAACGCGCTTGCATCAGAATTGCAATGTGACGGGTGACGCTGCGGAAATCTCTCCTCACGTTCCTTCTACCTGCGCACAAAATGCACTTTTCTGTTTACTAAATATCCACATCATTTCAAATCACCAAATCTATATGGCTATTGACAACCCATCACTCGTTCAGTCTGTCTCCTGTCTTACTACCAATAGCTATCTCTCGAATGACGTGTGCGCAGCGGACCATGTTTCCCACGCTGAAAACTTGCAAAGCAATGGCTGCCGGTAATTTTCTCACTTGTACAAATGTCGAGATGGGATCCAAGTTATCTCAGTTTGCAGGTATTGTGGTGAGCACCAGGGCTGACGAGTACTGAATGAAAGCTCCATCCTCATTTAGGAGTTTGATTTTGAATAGTCATTGCAGTTGCCATGGGAGACGCCATTCAGTGCGCCATAACATCTCCCCGGGAGTTGCTTTACACACACCCAGTTGTTCTGTCGATCCCGTCCGCGCCAGCTTGTGCTTCCTGTGCATCGACACATCTGAGATATGTGTGCACCATTTAACCACTCAACTTGAACCTGAATACCACGGTAAATACAGAGCTCCATTGCATGCAGTAGTTCATTCGATATATATGTCTTGTTAAGACTCTTATGGTTGATAAATTCCCCCGTGCTGCTGTATATTGCCAAGCAGTGTGATGCATCGTGTGTATTGTCGAGTAATGCTCTGAAGTCTTTGATCATAGCGTCAGGATGCTTTCCATCAAGGCGGTTTTGGGGTCCCATGAATTCAGGCTTCATATATGACTGGGGGCTCAGCAGGGGAGCTAGACACCATCCAGAAGGGAGGACTTTGCAAGCGGCAGCGCCGCGCTCCCGACGCTGAGCAAGGGCTTGGAGATTGTGCTGTCCGATTTTGAAGCAGAGGATGCGATGCTGAAAGGTGATTACTTGTGGCAGGTAGTTGAGATGGTGATTGGAGATGTTCCAACCATCCTTGAGGATCATTTTATGTGCTTGCTCGTGTCTCTCAGCAGAATACTGTTGCAGGGCTCCATATCGACGAATCTGTTCAACCCAATGTGACATCAAGTGGATCTTTGGAAATTTGAATTTGGCATCTAACTCCTTGGAAACATCTATCTGGTGGCTGTTATAATACCAGCAGGCATTCATTTCGCGCCACTTCTTGGATGGCGTCCAACTTTCAGCATTTGTTTCTTGGTCTACATTTTGCTACTTCATGAGTTCCGTTCTCACGGCATTGGCTTTGGCCTTCGCCTTTTTGCCAGCTCGCCCAAGCAAGAAAACAACTTTGAAGGTGTGAAAATGACGCAAGGCGTCCTCCGTGTAGCTCAAAGTTGCATCATTGTGAGATGTATATTGAGCATACATATAGAATTCCAACAATGCCCATCGGCACGCAATTGGGTGATTGAATATGGGACCCTGAGCAGGGCTTCTGCCTCGTAGAGACTGGGTTACACCTCCAAGCAGGTTCCGGCTCATTTCCTTCATCTCCTTCCCATTTCATTCAGAAACTTCTTCATATGACTCATTTTTTGGTGAGTGGTTGTGGTAAGCAGGCACAGATAACCAGACTGCATTGTGCTTGTCGAGCCGTTCGTGGGTATTCATGCGGTGAAAAATCCACTTCTGGAGGGGGTCAAGCATGCCGATGTGCATTCTATGGAGTAGGTCGGGCTTCAGGAGGTTGCTCATGATACAGGGAATATGTTGAAACAAGTTGAATTCTCGGTGAACATTGTGCGACGAGTGTTCGGCATTGGCTCCATTGGTGTCGGCATCACTGAGCATTCAATATAGGTTGTGATCCCGCCGTGGGTGTTGCTTGTCAGGAGGGACATAATGTCCAAGTTCGTGCTTTGGAAAATCTCACCAAAAACAGACATGCCGCTCAAGATGATGTAGGTTGCTATACTCAGAGGAATCTGCAAGCCATGCTGCTAAAACAGGTTTGCAAAGCGTGAGGTTGCCATCTGCACAGAGAACATTGTAATACCTGCTCTCGGTGCCGCGATTGTGGTTAAAGGTGACAGACGGGAGTACCTGCCGGAGTACTTCGTTCAGCACCTCTCGGTTTATTTGCCACTGGTCATCCAGCCACTTCTGAGGAATATTGCGGATCTTGATTGGAATCGGGAGAAGAGCGACCATTTAAACGCTGTGTGTTGAGGGCACCTGGAGGATCTTCGGAGATACATTGCCAATAGTCCTATATACAGGCCACTCTTTCATGTCGCCAGCAAATTTTGAGAGATGTGTTCCGTCGGACATGAAGATCAAGTGAACCAGTGAATTCCCCACTTTGAGCGTTGACTAAACGTCGATTCGCACGTTATGATCCTGGAGGATCTCTCCATACCTGTACCTCCCAACACCAGTCCGCAGTGTGCATTTCCGTATAGACACGTTTCGGTGGTGTATCGCTGCTAAAGCAACACTGAGAGGCGTGAATGAGATGCTCGGCGTAGGCTACCCGCCGCATCGACCATCTCATGCTTTTGATGATGTCTCGACTCCAGTATTTGATAGGGCGGTTGTGATTGTCATTCTATCTCATATCCTCGAGAGTGTGAAGTTCCCACTCCTCTAGAGCCGGATTATCTGGCATGCTAGCCATGAGCATTTGGACGCCATCCCTGTTTTTGAAGCTTCGGAAACACAGAGCGGTCTTTTCTTCCTTCAGCACGTCATCACAGTATGTCTTAATGACTTTCTCCTTGATCCCACACTAGATATATTAGTACTCTGCAAGAGAGGCAAAGGGGTAGTAGGGATTGTTTTGTGGGTTCGACTCATGGCAACCCTGAGCGTCGCGTTCCCATGGCTCAGCAATACAATCGATCAGCAGAGCACCGGCGCGTGGGTATATTTCCGTTTGCGTCGGAGGAGGTGGCGGTGGGTGAGACTTCGAGTCTGCGATGTTTTCAAGGTGTTCGAGGTAGGGGGGGGCGTCCAAGTCTTCAACTGAATCTTTGCTAGCATTGAATTTACGACGCCGAGCGGGTTCAACGCGTCGGGGCGTGCTGCGAATAATCAGATTTCTCTGGTGTGCAACTTGTAGGTGTTAAGGATGGTGTAATTTGATATGTTTAAGTCGCCAGCTGCCTGAGGTGAACTTCATTTGGCATGAAATTTTGGGGCAACGGAAAGGGGTCTTCTCTGGCATTGTCGACGACACGCGACGAGCGGAGTATACACTGTAGAATGGGACACAAGTAGGTACAGGGCCTCGGCAGCCTGGTGAGTAAGCTCACGATACTTTCAACTAACTTGGTGAGCCTCAACACCATCACAAGAAGGTTCCTTACACACCAGGAGTTGCAAAAATGCTGCATGCGCGATGTCCTTTAATACTATGAATACAATAAACGCAGTTCATAACCCATAAATAAAATTAACCCTGAGCAATCCAAATACATTGCGTCGTCGGTAATAGTCAATGCCTGAAATACATAGATTAGAACAACGAAACCGAACAAGACAAGAACCCAACCCTATCCCGAACACAACAACCATTGCCTCCTCTGCAATGCGAGGACTGGTTTACTCCTCGCCCACCGTGCTATCCAGGTGCGCCTCAGTGTGAGGGGAATTGTGGAGAGGGACACCAAAGTGACAGTCGCCACCTGCCGATTCGCCGAGCAGCTGCTGTTCCACATCCACATCCGAGGTATTTCCAGCTGCCTCAACTTTTTGCAAAGCTGGCACTGCCGGGTGAGCATTTTGCGTAGTCAGAAGCCCCAAATGCTGCAGCCCACTGAGGGGATGAGTCTCCGGAGGTCATGGTCATGGGTAATGCTCCGGGGTTTGTGGTCATGGGGCAGGTGCCGGAGGTTGTAGCCGTGGGGTATGTATTCGCATCCCATGGCGTTGCTCAGGTACCACAATTGACTGGTTGTCCACCATGGTCTCTACATTGTCAGCCGATGTATTTACCATGTCTTCCTGGCTAATCGTCCGAGGTTTTTTCCTATCATCCTCATCCTTATCCTCCTCCTCATCCGTATCCTCCACCTCATCCTCATCCTCCTCGTGTTCATCTTCCACCTCTTCATCGCCACTGTCCCTTCTCGTATCTGCATCACCGTTTAAATCAACACCATCCGGTTCGTTGACATCATCCTCCATGAGCATATCCACATCAGGATCATGTTCTGAGTCATATTTGTTGTCCGACTCGGTAGAGTCGGTATCATCATCTGGAAAAATTGACATAGCAAGCGATGCCTCCGGCTCTACATATACCCACTCTAGTTAGCCCTCCATGTCCAAGTCTGGCCCATACATTTCCTTCTGCAACTGCAATGCAACGGCACGAGAGATATCATCTCCCCGTGGGGTTCGTTAAACAGTACCTTTCCCTTTACCATTTCCCTTCCCCTTCCCTTCCTTCATAGCCTTCCCCTTCCCCTTCCCTGTCCCCTTCCCTTACCCCTTCCCATCCTTTGTTCCCCTCTCTTTCCCGGACCTGTTCTCACCACCCTGCTTGTACTCCTCAACCTCGCCATCGGCATTTTCATTGCCATCGTGAGGTCAGCTTCTTCTACAGCTTGGTGCTGGGGGATCAGCCCAGTTCTCGTCATTATCCTTGTCGATCATCTGATTCCAATTCAGTGGTCAAACGGCCAGGAAGTCGCCTGTCCGGTACTGCGGGCAGCTTGGCTGCTCAAACTTTGCCCTGAGATCATCGCTACTGTACCAAGAGAAATGCTGACCAGTACGTTAAACCTTCCCCGAGCTGGTTGTCTGCGGATTGGAGCGATGGGCTTGATCCCCAAAGGCCCGGGGGTTGTCCCACCTCCCATCGTTCATTTGGTCGTGGGTTTTGTCAAACATTTGCCCGATATATGAGCGGAAGGCTGCCTAACACTCCCGAAAAGACTAACTCCTGCTCCTGCGGTGTGGCCACATTAGCTGGAATTTTGAAAAGTGGCAAGTCATGACTGGATCAAGAAAGATTATAACATAAAAGAGGTTCCATGCCCTCTCATCCTTGATGCCACAAACATTGTCTGTCCATATGAGTCCACGGATATGTTCTGGGATGAATCCCATTATACAGTCCTGATCCAACAACAGGCGTCAATTTATTACCGATGTCAGCATTTTTGCCATGGGAGTTGCTTTCCTCTTTCCTTTCCGGCTGCCCTTTGGTGCCATCATTGTGAGTAGAAAATGAATCTACATCTGAGGCATTAGCATTTTGATACAGTTGTATGTAGTGGAAGTAAGCCCAGAAGGAATGTCCAATGTTGTGTAGGTTATGGGGTGTCTTTTGGAACGAAAGGCGCTGTTTCGTGCTAGTCACATTATGTGGAGAGAGTTGTGGATCCAGGCGGTGTGTTAAATATGGGAGGCAAAAAGAATGGAGGTGTAGACGGGAAGAAGGGATATATATACTCAAGTTCCTGCAATTTGATTCATATCCTGGATTTTGTTGGTTAATGAACACACAACAGCCCAGCCTGCATCTTGGACAACCACTAGGCACTTCATGAATGATGAGCTTCAAGATGAGATTTAGTATTTCCGATGAGGACAGTTTGCGATGCCGGGTGTTGGTTTGGTATCTCATACCACTATTAGGGCTCAGACCTCATGCATCTCGGAGCAAACTGAGTAGTTCTCTAATTGTCCCAACTGTGCAACCATCCAATACAGCTACCAACGCCTCGCGGTGGAAAAAGCACATGCAACTGCTGTTATAGCATAGAGAATACCTCATTATTCGCTTTGCGATGCTTTTAGCTCTGCCAAAGGGGGATTTCCTCCGGGAAGCTGAAGATATACACAATTGATAGTTTGAAGTATTATGCCAAGAACAAGTGCCAAACTATGATATCCGCGCCAAGAAGGCATAAACACCCTTGAAGCGTTTCAAATAGGCCTTCAGACATTGGTGTAACAGTGACTATCAATGCTGAGTTCAATCTGATGGTAGGTAACCACATAATTGAATGCTTTTCAAGGGTTCTCATCACCGAGTATTGTTGGGGTTGAGAGTCTAGCACGGTCTACCCTGTGCCTTCCTTTTTTGTCGTAACTCTCCCTGGTCACTCAAATCGAAGTATACCTCCCCTGCCATTCCATATGCATGCATGGGCAATGATTCCTACATTGATTACGTGGAACATCTATATTGGACTATGCCTTCCCAAAGCCGTCACCCTGAAACGACTGCAGTCGTAAGAAATGTTTGAAGTCTTAATAATGGTCAGAATCAACACAAGTGTGGGCCTTCGGGGAATTCTCGGCTTCCGCCTGCTAAGAGATGCATTTCCGTACTGGCTGGCGAGAGGGATTCCTTTCCAGGAGGGAGTTTCATAGCCTGTACAATCCAAGGTTCGAACTCCATCCCCTCATCTTCGCTGAACAATTCTCACGTTGCAGATATCACTCAACACGCGACTTCCACCCCGTCCACTACACAGTGAAGGTTAATAAATACTCCAACCGCCACGCTGGGTACAAGCAGTCGTACCACACCAGCACCTGGAGAAACCTCAACGTGTCGCTTTGTTTCTTGCCCCACATCCAGGATTGCTATCACTCCCACTCCTCTTAGCAGTCTTGAAAACCTGCCTACCCCCATCCCTAAGCTAGAAGCCTGCGCAATCATTTCAAATCCACTCCGAATGCGAGCTACAAAAATGAATGAGAGACAGAGGCAGTGGCAATTCCAACCGCAGGCAGTATCTCCACCTTGATCAATGGTCTCCGGCAGTTGCAACATCTATCGATTTCGTCACTCAGACATGATGCATCTTGTGTTTGCAACGGGCAGACTGCCAGAGCTCTACATGTGGAATAGACGGCCGTTTATGAGTCTAAGCGACTTAGAGACAGTAAGTTATGCAATGTGACTTGTTTCAAAAGCATTAGCTGAAGCCGCACACTGGAAGATAACAGAGACATAGTGGAACACTGCTATGCAGCAAAACAACATTTGGTCCATAGTATTTGAGGCACACACAAAGGAGATCTTGAAAGAGGCATGCTGAAGCAATGGCCCACATTGGATATTACACCCTCTAACCGGTACCAGGTTCGAGCACAAGTCGATAAGGTTAAATCCCATTTTATTCAATCAGCAAGGGAGAACATAGCAGAGCTTTATGATCTCCACCGCTTTGAATCCACCGGTGAGCATTTGGAATTCATTAATTCCTTTCTGGCAGACAATAAGTATCTTTTTCCAGGAGCAGAGTGTGTGGAAGGTGGTGTATGTGGTCCCAATCTAACCCAGAGAGAGTCGAAAGCTGCTAACGAATGGCCAGCGTTCACCTTATTTTCTGGTGGAAGCAATCTGGGGGTTTATCTACATTACATTTTATCATCAGGTGAATAACCGCGGTAAGTATGCTGATGGATTTTATGACTCCATGATCAACGACAAGGATGGTCATATACCCTTGCCACTGATCATGTTTACCTGCACTGCATTCCGCCATGCTCTCCTGGAGTGGCAAAAGAACACAGGTGTTCATCCAAAAGCTTCCAAGTCAAAGCTGTAAGTGCATAGATCTGATCGCTTGAACTACTACAATTACAAGAATGACGGTGGTAAGAACACATCCTGCTGTGCTGCAACGGGTCGCAAGTTGTTAACCTCGCCTGGCATTGCAGACACGTATACATTCTTGATGAATACCTGGAACACACTACTGGAGAGCTACTAACAGAGGGTGTATAACAAAGCTCTTGCTACAGTCAAGCATCGTATCCAATAGACGGAGAGCCCAACGTCTGCTGTGGTCATCAGCGTGGAAGCAGCGCCTGTTGACAATGCTACTGTTCTTGACTGTTTGCCCTTCGAAGTGGCGCTTGAGGAACCTGAGATCGGAGGCACTAACCCAAACATCCCGATAGACAACTGTTGCAAGGATGACGAACTGCATTTCGGGATGCCAGGGGGCAGCAGGGATCACTTAGATGAAGTTGACGAAACCAACGAGCATGATGCCATCTCCACCGCCAGCCGGCGACAAAAGCCCGCAACTGAACTCGAGAGATTTGACCTGGGAACCTGTAATCTTGACCGGTATGAGGGTGAGGATGGCAATGATGCGGATGCGGATGGGGATGAGGAGGAAGAAGCATCGCAAGCCGTTGACGGATCAACGCAGAATGTGGAGGACTGAGGGCATAGTACTAGAGAGTGTGAAGATTGGACAGTATATTTCAGACTTGTAAAATACGATCATGGCGAAGCAAATACAATGGCAAGCGATCTATCCGAAGCGAAGACTGTATTCCAACAACTGACAAAATCTCAAAGCTAAACATAAAACAAAGTGCGGCATGTGGCTATCGGCCGAAGAAAGGCACAAACATTGCTATGCGTTGTGTAAACGGCTACAGCATAACAACAGCCCCTGTGAAGAGTGCAACACACATGTCGTTCTGATAATACATATATGTCAGTGCATTCTGGGAGTAAAGTAAAGAACGAAAGTATGCAACGCGACCCGTCGCCAGGGCGACTGGAAGTGTGTAATTCTCCGTCAGAGGGTCTGAGAATCTGTCAGAGCTGTCAGAGCTGTCAGAGCTGTCCAGAACACCAGGGTGTTTCTGACAAAAACTAGGGTTGTTACTGATCCATCATGGTTAATCACATGGCGATATGGCCATTATGGTCTATATACATTGTCTTGACTGCTTTTGTATTCCAAAAGGCTCAAGAATACTTAGTGGTAGCTCTGTGAATAAAACAAGTTGTTACTGTTAAGGAGGATGTGGTGGGAATATTCCATACATATCTGCCTTTACAGGATGCCATATCCCTGTTTATGGAGGCTGGTGATCAAGCGTAAGTCATAATACTGATGATGGAAAACCAACAATCCTTCACGCTCTGTTGATGCTCATTTTCAAGATGGGGTAGGGAGGGTTTCGCTTTCTCTTTTTACTATAGAGGTGGCCAATCCTTTGTTATGACTTTGTGTAACCTGTTGTCCCCCAGATACCCCAAGACTCATGATCAGCAATCATTGACGCTCCATTGAAACTCATGTTGAGAATGTGGTAGGGCGCATGTCTCTTTGTCTTTTCATCATTAAGGTGGCCAATACGTCAACAACAAACCATGATGTACCATTGTCAACATTTTACGATTACCAGTAGCTTATCTGAATGCAACAATAAATGTGAAATCCGACATGTGGGACCGGGGATTGGAACCGATGGGTGTACTCAATCCTGGTGAAACCTGCGGATTGAGACTCACTGGTCCAGGTTTGGCCCTCCAGCAGTCAGCAGGTCGGGTTTTTGGATAGGTCAGAAACTGGAATGACCCATGTTTCTTGTCCAATTCCGGATGGCTGGCAGGATACCCGGACCTGTTGCTCACACCACACTTGGCGAAAGAGTAAATCAACTGATTATAATACTATAGACTTGAAAAGTGGTGGGAAATGAAATATTTAGTCCTGAGAGACATTCGGTTCAAATAGCAGTTACAGTATAAAGGAATGATATATATGATTCATTCATATCACTGCTAACACATAGAATATACGCAACATGAATTTTGTATGATATCCCCTGGATTGCACCAGATTGACAGACTGAACAGTGCACCAGTAAAATAATCACGCATCACATTGGAACAATGTTTACAAAGACTATCCATTTGATTCTGTTATGGCTAGTAGTACATGCAACTTTGAAATCACACAAATAATTAATTGAATGAAATATGGTAGTAGTATCAGAGCGCCAATTTCAATTGCTACTGTATTCAGCTATTACAGATCTAAATTCCGTTGCTACACTACCATGCACCACTCCCTATTCCGCTTGAAAAACCTTGTTAGTGCAATGCCTTACATCATCAGAAGACAGTAACTGATTACACTGAGCTTAAATATATGGAGATGTTGATGGAGACATTCAAATTACTGTACAACTGTATCTCTCTTTCCAGCCATAAAGGCAACATTCTAACTACCTCTAGTCATCAAAAGTAACAAACTGATGTAACTTGCAAATTACTTTATAAAGGTGTAAAGATGACGCTCTGCAATAATTGACTCAGTTCATTTGGCACTGTTCAATCATACACCATATAATGTATAACTTGACCTTAACCCATACAGGATTGTTTTAGAAATACGCAGTAGGTAGAGCTATATATATATAAGTATTTCATGATTATAGGTTATACTATAACAGCTACAATAGGCAATTATGATGATTATTTTATATACTAAGATCAGCATAGGTTACTATTAATGCAACAAAATCAGCTGATATCAATTGTAGCTATGTAGTTGATTGGCAATTTGTATATCGCCCATATGGTAGATATAATTATCAATACTGAAAGGAATTATCTTTTTCTTCTAAAACTTACCTCTGCTGTCTGAGATAATCTTTGGATTAGTACTTGTCTTCCCTAATTACTGTTTGAATCGTTTTTGCCCAAATTAAAATTTATACACACGTCTGAGACTTTTAACTAGTGTTAGCATCAGGTCGGGGTAACTGGCCAGCTGTCCGTGTTTGGACCCTTGAAAACAGGTTGGTTTGGTACCAAACCCGTCCAAAGACCAGACCCGTTAACTCTTGGCGGGCCAAATCTGCACCTATACCTTTCAACCTGTGGGTTTCGAAGGGTTTGGCTAGACCTGTGGTTTTAAATCTCCGGTTATACATTTCGGGTTTCATATTCATGGTCGTATTCAGATATGCTATTGATAACTATACAATGTTGATATTTGTACATCGCAGTTTATAATTGATGTATTGACCGCCTTAGTGATCACAACGAGCCGAAACACACACCCTACCGCATCGTAAAAATGAGCGTCAATGGAATATCAATGATTGTTAGTCCTGTATGTTGAGTTACCTGGGGGGTGACAGGTTACATTCAGTTATAGACAAAGTATTCGCCGCCTTTATAGCAAAGAGAGAAAGCGAAATGCAATCTACCCAATGATGAAAATGAGCGTCAATGGATTGTCAACGATTATTGGTCTTGCATCTTTGGTAATATGAGTGACACTTGATCACAAGCATTCATTGGCAAGGATATGGCAGCGTTTATAGGGTGATATGCATGGGATATTCCCGCCACATCCTCCAGGGCAGTAACAACTTATTTCATTTACACAGGTACCACTAAGTATTCTTGAGCCTTTTAGCGTACAAAAGCAGTCAAAATGCTGCATATAGACCATAAGGGCAATATCGCGCTGTGATTAACCATGAGGGAAGGCCAACAATTGTTGACAAACATATTCAAGATGGGGCAGGGAGCATTTCTCTTTCTCTTTTGCTGATAAAGGCAGCCAAAAGTACGTTTATGACTGTTTACAACCTGTCGCACCCCATATTACCCAAGATACATGACCAACAATCGTTGATGCTCCATTGACGCTTATTTTTAAGATGTGGCAGGGAGGGTATTGCAGTCTGTTTTGGATATGGAGGTGGCCAATGATACCTTTCTGACTGCCTGCAACCTATTGGCGGAATGAATACACAGGATGCATAACCAATATTCTTCGACACTCCGTTGACACTCATTTTCATAATGAGGTAGTGAATGTGTCATGATGATTTTTGCCAATAAACGGGGTCAATACATTGATTATGTATAACCACAACCAAATTAATTTTTAATTACGAGACTTACCTGACCTAAAATTGTTGCCTCTCCATTGATGCTAATTTGGTCACGGGTGTATCCACAATATGAACTCATTTAATTGGGCGTCGTACATCATTCACATTGTTTTGGCAGTCTTTGTAGCATTTTCATTTACTGTCTTCTTGGTCACTGCATTGTTGTTTAATAATACGCATAAATATATCCTTTGAAATATACTTTACAGTGTCTACTAATTGTAGATAATAATAATCCCCAATATCCCATGCCTTTCAATCAATTCTCATCATCACTTGCACATTCGCTCAATTGGCTGCTCTGGTCTTCAAAATGGATGCCAGCTGCATTACCACACAGCAGATAGTGTACTATACAGTGGATGTTCCTTCATTGGTCAACATTTCTGGATCAAAATCTGTATTGTGTTGGCTATTCAGGACAGATGCATCAAGAGTGAAAATTTCAGCACAGGGAAGAAATGTATGCGAATATGCATATCGGACCGGCAAATTGATGATTTGGGAACTTTGAGCTCTCCAATTGTTGCCAGTTGGGGCAGATAGAGTGTCGGGCAGAGGTGGCGTCGGCTCTGGAGTCAGATGTCAGCGTCGGTTGGGTGTAGGTGTGCCTGTTTGATTGCATCTCCAGCATGTCTGCAAATTCTTTGCTGGGCCATTTTGGGAAGGAACAGATCCAGCAGTGTGGTTTTGAAGAAGCATAGCCGGGTGTCTTTGTATCGCAGCCTTCACCATGTTGTACCCAGGCAACTCATGACCCCGCATCTTCTCGTCTTGGGCCTTGGGACGAGGTTGCTTGATCCAGTATTACGTTTCCTCTACTGAGGCCCGCAAGGTGCCTCCTTTTGCCATTTTCACCATATTCAAGGCCAGGCGCATGTCAGACTGTTTCATCTGTACCAGACCTCCTTTCCTCTCCATAATAACAAACATGTTGAAAACGTACAAGAAATTAGTTGTTGCTTATATCAATGAGATTGGGCAAATAACTCAATCATATTAGCTTTCGTAGCCTCCAGTAAGATGATCAAAGTCAGTTTCCTCCTATCCTGGGGATGCTTATCAGGACATTTCTAAGCGACAATCCAAGAGTTGATAACATCATGATATTGGACTTCCCAAACTGTGCGGACAAACGCGTTAGTCGACCATGGAAGTTTCCCCTTACAGGTAGCGATATATTCGTCACGTAGCTTTCTATATACACCTGGTGTACATCATATGGTTAATTGACAGCTGATTAGCTCGATTGGATATACTCACATCCAACTGCATGCTGCCTCTTATTCATACTGCTTCCAGTCTAATGGATGATTTTTAAGTGTTCATCCCAGGTTATATTATTGGTGGTAGCATTCGCAGCATCTCGATGGACTAACTGGTGTCTGCATTCTTCCTGTGTGCCAATGAGTGATGTATTCGATGTAGTGCCCATCAATAGGCTTGAGTTGGATCCACTGTCACCTGGCTGGAGTGGTTGAGTATCCATCAAATGCTGGTGTTGAATAGGAAAGAAAGATGATAAAGAAAAGAAGTGGGAAGTCCTGAGGACTATATAGTTAGCTTCATGTCAGAATGGAATAAGAAGCAGCCAAAATGTTCCTTATACACAAGCTGAATGCTGCCGCGTATGGCTGCAAGTTGCAGGGGTATCCCACTGCCCCTCGATGGGCAATAAGTACGTCCGATGTTGGTGTTTGTTAACAGGGATACATTGCGGTGCACGACAGCCAAAATCCCTTGATAGTCACACATACATAGGACATTATACGATGGAAAAGACATCTTCTGATAGTTGTCTGAAATAATCTTCACAATATTACATAAAACTGACGCTAGTAATCAAGTCATGTTGTATGGTTAGCTTAATGATTCCCATTTTATTTACAGTTAAAAGGGAGATTTTGCTTTATTCAAGATTAGTAAACATACAAACCTTGACATAAAAGACGCAGCTTGCCTCCAGATTGTCCATATCTTGCAACATCCATAATTTCGCCCAACAACAAAGTCAACGCAAACAACAATGGCCAATGCTCCCAAAAATAACTTTTCACCACTTCCGGCAGGCAAATTTGGCAAATCGACAAAGCGGTCCACTCAACGACGTCATCAAGCAAATGATGTCAAGAGCAGCTTGGACGCAGAAAGATTCCAAGCCCTGGGGGCATGGCGCAGTGTATGATCCAAAAAGATGCTTGTGGCTGAGAAATGACTAGAAACGCACTTCTTAAGCAATGAAGAGAATGAAACATGGATGAAGAATTATGTTGAGAGAGAGACCGCTGGGCCAAGAATGCGAGTTGAAGATGCAGAGGCAGCAGTTTAGCAAGAGCCGGATGATACAAGGAAAGCTGAAAACACTGGATTGATGAAGTAAGTGCCCAAAATGTCTTTTCAGGAGATGATGGTTGCTATCAGACATGGTCAGAGTGATCTTGCAAGTTCCGATGATGGATAGGATGGGGAAGATGTGGATGATGAAGACACAGAGCAGGGGCAGTTGAGCGAAGATGTCAAACCCGACAGGGTGATGGGCACAATCACAACAATGGTGCAGCAGTGCATGGAGTAGTTTCGCCAGAAGAAGATGAAGCTTGAGGAATCGACACATCTGGGATGGCACGCCGCCGCAGACTATGTACATGATAGAGTCTAAATGTACGGCTCATTGGAAGTGATGGTTCCAGCAGTCATATAACAGTAATCGGATGATGAGGCAGCGGCACCTGCACTGACTACATGTGGTTAACTGATGGAATGTCGTGTCATTGTCCTTGGAATATCGAAAATGCCATAAGGGACTTCTCGACCAGGAAGTAGTCATAGTAGGCTATGTTCTGGGAAGCAACAGTCAAACGTTAGTATATATGGCCTTGAGTCCGCCACGGAGCTTGATTCATTACTTGATTCAGAATGACAATTATTTGAACTCGTACTCTGTTACCCATGCATATAGCCTCCCCAGCTAATCAACATCTACAAATCACATTCAGATGAAGACATGGTGATGGCTCCCGCATGTGCGGAGGAATAGAGTGTAAAATTGGTATTGTTGAAGACATATCTCAGTGAAAATAAATTTGTTTACCAATTTTGCTACGTGTCAGCTATTGCTCGATTTCAGTGATCAAATTGTTAGACATCATGATTCGTCTGTGCATGTGCAAGGGTCGAACAAACGATGCGAAGGTTCTAGGAACCAAATCAGGCTGTAAGACGGTGAACTGGTTTGATTTCTGTTTGTAGGATACTGTTATGTGAGCAAACAAAAGCTAGATTAGTGACAAAATACATAAACAAAATTTAAGTCAGTGATGTCATACAAGTCATAGGAGGAGCGGTCTGTGCCCAATATGAATCTGTCTGAATGATGACCATTATGCTGCATTCATCGATGCATCCAACTGGATATATCTCTGCCCAGACCTGGTACACACAGGTGAGATATTTGAAATTGCTTGTGGTACGTCATGGAAATCGAGGGGATGGAGCTGGATGATGATAGATGAGGAAAGCAAGCGATATTGACGAAAAACTAGTGAAATGATCTACATGCCGTAGATTGCCGGCTGAAAGTGCAGGAATGTAATAGGGGTGTTATTTTTCACTCAGATAATGTGCATAGAGGTTGTTCAGCAATTGAGAGGAAACAAAGATCCTGGATGCAAATGATAATACTCAGAAACACAATATTGGATGTCAATAATGAGGATACGATTTGTTGCATGCAATTATTGACTGTACAAAGGATGTTTCGATCTGATTAATGTGAGCATCAACAAAGCACCAACGATTTTGAGTTTTATATGCCCAGCAATCAAAGGGCTGTGTTGTCATATCCTTAATGTATTGGTCAGCATTATAGCGAAAAAGGCAAACAACATGATCGTAGCGCAATCCTTAAAATGTGAGTCAACGGCATATGAAAGATTGTTGTCCTTGCATCTTGGAAAATCGAAAGGACTGCACAGCGGCATTAACACATAATTGATCTGTTGGCCCCCTCTCTTGGCAAAAATATTTCTGACAACATTACTACAATGTCGTAAATACTGAGAGTCAACGGAGTGTCAACGACTTGTGGACTTGCATCATGAAAAATCCAAAGGCTGTGCAGCGGCATCAATCCATAATGGAACTATTGGGCGCTTTACTTGGCAATGATGAATGCAACAACATCGCTGCTATATCCTAAATATGAGCGTCAATGGAGCCTGAATGATTCTAGGCCTTGTATGTTCGATAATCAAGGGGCTGTGTGATGACATTGATCTATAATTGAGCTATCGGCCACCGTTGTAGGCAATAATGCAATCTACGACATTGTAACTATTGCCGAAAGTTGTGCGTCAACAATTGTAGGCCTTGCATCTTCGATAGTCCAGGGGCTGTGCGACCATATTTTTCCATATTCAAATAATAGGCTACCTTTCATGGCCAAAATGGTTGCGACAACATCGCAACTATGTCTTAAAATGAGAGTCACCAGAGTGTCAACGATTTTTGATCTTGCATCTTTGATAATCTAAAGGCAATGGAACGCAGTTAACCCACAATCAACCTATTTGCAGCCATTATTGGCATAAATTGTAGTGACAATATCATATCCGCATCCTGCAGTTGAGCGCCAACCAAGTGTGAACAACTTTGGTGGAGGCTCAGCAAGCTATACAGTAATGAAGTGCATTGCGCTGTTCCTAAATTGAGTTTTATGTGGTCAGTCTTTTCAATATGTCCTTGTATATATCTTTACAAATATACATGCAATATCTCACAGATCTGATTTTGTGTTTGTAGCACTAAAGTCAATATTTAGGAGCCGGCATTCTGCTGTACTATAACGTTACTGTGGCCAGTCGCTTGAAAGGGATTACCTTGTTTTCTAATTCCTACCGCTATGTTGGAATCAAGATCTTTCAGTACATCATTTCTAAAGGTTATGATTTCTTCCAAACATCAATGTGTCGTTTGTTGTAAGTTGACCGACCTTACTTTACAAATTGTCTTCGATGCTTGGTGGGCTTCAATGAATGTAGGCTTGAACTGTTCTATTGCTTGGAATTATGCTAGACATGCGTCTTCATATTGAGTTCATTGGTACTGCAAAATTGAGCAGACCGGCAGCCCTGGAATCATATGCATCTTTGCTATCATGTTCCATGCCACTCATCAGAACATGGGACCAGCTCAATGGTGAAACACCTACTGGCAACTGCTCACATCAGAAAGTTAAACGAGTTAACAGAGTCAGAAGTTACTGAATTGACCAGTTCGACCATTGATGAAACAACTTCGGCCATCCTAAAGAAACCAGGAAGTCCAGGAATTAAAAAAGTAAGTTTGCAGAGAAAATTCATATTTGACATCAAGGTTAATCCATATTGACTGACATGACAGACAAAACGCTCCAAACTGGCAGCTAAGGACATTGAAACTTTCCAATTTCACCAAGACATGTGGAATTGCTAATTCATCTTAGGATATGATTAGGATCATATTCCATGGAACTCTATATGACATCTCGAGCTATGATGGTCATATTGAAGGATTACGAAGCGACCGAGTGCTACCTTCCACCATGACCCCTAGGAACATTTGGCAGTGGCAATATGCACTGACCACGGATGCAATTAATAAGTGATTGCTGTCACATTCAATAGTTAGTTTCCCATTGGATGGATGAACATCAACAAACAAACTCACCATAACGTCGGTCATTGCATACTATATGGTTCGAAATTGGGCATTGCGTGAACTATTACTCCCTTTTGACAAGGTTGATCGCCTATTCTCTTCTGCTTGCGAAAGCTAATTGAAGATGATAGGTCAAGGGCGAACACACTGGAGCAAGGCTAGCCATACAATTGAAGGGTGTGGTAGATTGGATTGAACGTACGGACAGCTGTTTGCTTGGAATTACGACAGATAATGCCTCCTCAAATTACTTGATGACACGCGAGCTGCAATCAACACTTGAGGCCTCCCCAATCGAATGGGCTACATTGAGGAACCACATACTATGCATGGCGCATGTTATACAGCTGGCTTTAGGTGCATTCATGAGCAGTCTGGGTGTAAAAGGCTCCACCAAGACTTGGAAAGCTCATCAGCAGAATCAGTAATTTGGAGAGAATGAAAGCATAGGCATTGGAAACAGTCAAAGACTTTGAAAAGAGTGCAATGAGAGAATCAATCAGGTGTCAGCCATGAGACCAGGTTTACCAAAGATAATTGAGAAAGTATGTATTTCAAGATATTTTGAAATTCCTGAAAGTGACCTTCATTTGGCACAGAATGCTTGCAGTATTAATTATACCGACACCTGGTTGTCGAAACAAGTTCATTGACTGTCAAATACGAACGTCTGCATCGTGGTACTACCGATTGCGCATGGGAAGACACGTTGGAACTCGACACTGGAGCAACTTAAGTCAGTCTATAGATCACAAGAATTAACCCACGAGTGAATCCATGATCCAAAATACAGCGATTACCGGCTACTCTTTACAACACAGGATGAATAGACCGTTGTCAAGTATGTAAAGGAAGTTTTGAGGCCATTCCGATATTGGACCCTGTGGATGTCGAAGACACATACTGTCACATTGCATCAATTTTTCACAGTTTTGAAATGACATGTTTGATCATATGGATGGAATTATGCGAGCTTTTGCTCAAAAGAAGTCTGAATGGAAGGAGGACTTGTTCTTTGCCGTCAAGTTAGCTCGACAGAAGGTGCCAAATATTATGCTGAAGTAACTCCAACAACATGAATGCGTCATATTTCTGCACACATCCTTGATTCTTTCCGCAAGTTGCGATTGTTTCAGAAGTTGGACAAGGGAATCAATATTAATCCTGAGGCCGAGACATCCTATACTACACAATTCAAGCAGGGGTTTCTGAAGTATGTGGATAATGAATACTGTGCCAAACATTGACATCAGCCGGTCAATAAACCCGAAAACGTACCGAGCAGTGATTTTGTGACCTGCATAATTCCTTCAGGAGCCGGTCAAATAGCCGTTGATCCATAGGATTTCTCCAGAGATGATGATGAAAGCTTCATGCCAAACAATGTAGCTGAAACAACACACAGATAAAGCGATTGTGCAGAACACTTATTGGCCGCCACCAGGCTCAGTTTGCCTTCACTGCCTGAAGCACTGAAGAACCGGGGGTACAGTAATGCAAATCTCAATAATTACCACTCCGACCCTTTGGAGATTAGCAGTACATTTTGGATACCGGACATAACTGACAGGTGGTGCCAGCAAGAGGAAATGAACTCAATGTACACCAATCTCTCCAATGTGGTGCACGACAGATTCTCTATCATACTACATGGTGTCGGAGTGGAGTCCAGTTTTCCCTTGCGTGAGATGTTCTCAGCTGGAGGCAGTCAAAACCACAGGCGAGACCATTTGTGAGAAACTTGTTGTAAGGCAGTTACCTCACACCAATCACGCAATGTTGCCAGGCGATAACCCTGCATTCCATACGACAAACACAGAAAACAACTTTGAAATGAAGGAAGTGGTGGAGAAAAAGAAATTGCACAGAATGGCAAAGATCCACAACTATTTAAAGATGTGGCAGGGCAGCCAAAACCTACATGCTATGCAGACAGAATCTCGAACTCGAAATGTGCAGATGACAGCAGTAGGATACATTTTGGACATGGAAGATATCATCAAATCAGCCTAGTGACTCTTTAAATATGATGCTGCGGCTGCATTTAAATTGTCAGCGAGATCACTTTTGACACGAGGTTTCTCTGCAAAGGACCTCCCTGGATAGTGTTAGCAATGGTTCTGGACCGCCGCTTTGGGTCTCGCTCTGGGTTAGACCCAAACTGTCTTCAAATATACTTTCCGAGGAAACATTACACCCGAACTGTAAATTCGGGTATGGTTTGATAGACTGCTCTCACACCATCCAAATTGGGCGTATTGTCAGCAGGTTGTCCAACGGGTTCATCAGTACAATCATATAACACTCGTGCTTTTGCTGTTTCATGTATGAATTTGATCAAAATCTCTTAACTCACATCCAATGATACATTTTTAAACAATTCACAGGTTGCGACATTGGCTATTTTCGAATCAACGTTTTTCCTTTTGTGTATTATATTTAAGAGGACCAAGGCGGTCAAAGGTATTGGTATGAGCTCATACATCCGCGCGACGCCTTGATTACCAAATATAAATGACCAAAAATTGTTGATGCTCAATTGACGCATATTTCCAGAATGGGGCAAGGACCATGTCCCTTGCTGTTTTGCGTATAAAGGTTGCCAATACAACGGTTATCCTAAATAGGGATTAAATTACTCTACAATTACCATACTTACAAGACCAAAAATTGTTGATGCTCCGTTGACACTCATTTGCAAACTGGGGCAGCAAAAGTGTCGCTTGCTGTTTTGCCTATAAATGCTGCCAATACAACGGTTATGCTAGATAGCGATTAAATCACTTCAAAATTACCATACTTACAAGACCAAACATCGTTGACGCTCTGATGATGCTCATTTTCAAGATGAGGTAGGGAGCGTATAACGATAATTTTTGCGTATAAAGGCAGCCACTACTTTGATTATGTAAGCCCCGACCAAATCAATTTTTAATTACAAGACTTATATGATCTAAAGTTGTTCACGGTATGTTGACGCTCATTTTGCAACGGGGGTATTTTCACTATGCAATCAATTGATGTTGCATTGTCTATCATTCACAGTGTTTTGGCAGCCTTTCTAGCATTTTCATCAACTTTCTTCTTGATCACTACATTGTGCTTTAATAATACACATAAATATATCCTTTAAAATATACATTACAGAGTCCACTAATTGTAGATAATAATACACTCCAAAATCCCATTCCTTTCGATCATTGGTCATCGTCACTTGCAGGTTCGCTCAACAGGCCGCTCTGGTCTTCAAAATAGATGTTAGCTGCATTACCACACAGCAGATAGTGTACTAACCAGTGGATGTTCCTTCATCGTCAGCATATCTGGATCAAAATCTGTATCGTGCTGGCTATCCTGGGCATTTCAATCAAGAGTAAATTGTTCAGCACAGGGAAGTAATGTATGCGAATATGCATATCCAGCCAGCACTGTGACTATTTGGGAACATTGAGCTCCAGCATTGTTACCAGGGGCCGTGGGTGGCATGCTGGACAGAGGTGGTGTTCCGGGCAGAGGTGGTATCGGCTCTGGTGTCGTCTGTATGCGTCAGTTGGGTGGAGGTACACCTGTTCCTTTGCGTCTGCAGCATATTTTCCGATTCTTTGCAGTGAGATTTTGGCAAGGAAGCCATCTGTCCGTTTGATTTTGATGGAGCATCGCCACGTGCCTTTCTATTGCAGGCTGCGCCTGGTTATGCCCAGTGAACTCAACACCCCGCTGCTTGTCTTCTCAGACTTCGGCGCGAGGTTGCATGACCGCATACTGCGTTTCCTGTATTATGTCGCACGAATACCCGCTGTTGGCCATTTGGCAATATTCAATCCCAGGTGCATGTTTGACTGTTCCAGCTGTACATGACCTCCTTCCCTCGCCATAGTAGCAGACATGTTGTAAACCTACAAGACATTAGTTACTGCTCGTAACAATGAGATTCAGCTAGTACCTCAACCAAATATGCTTCTGTAGCCTCCTCTAAGGTGTTCAAGGCCTGTTTAACCCACTCCCGGGGGGATGCTTATCACGAAATTCGTCTGCAAACATCCCACCTTCTAAAAAACCAACTTTGCATCACACTAGCAACAAATCAATAATGTCTGAATTATTCACAACCAGATTATTAACCTCCATAGCAACCATCTACAGATCAATTATGTTGTAATGAAATACAATTGTCTTAACAACCAGCAGTATGCATATCTTCAAATATGTATATTTCAGATCAATAACCTCCTCATCAATGTCCTCCAGATTGATTTACTTCAAATTGACGCCGTATAACTTCACCACCCCAAAATGAACTACTTCTAAATCAATCAACCGAAATTGATTACCTGTTACTCAACCATCTGCAAATCAACTAACTGCAAATTGACTACCTGCTAATGGACCATCTGCAATTTAACCACTCTCAAATCCACCAGTTGCAAATCAACTATTTGCAAATCAAGCATTAATAGATATACCACCTGCCAATTAAATACCTGCAAATTGCCTACATACCAAATGACCATCAGCAAGTTGACCACCTCCAAATTGACAACCTGCAAATTGACTACTTGCAAATTAACCATCTGCATATAGATCACCTGTTAATTAACCACCTGCCAGTTGACCATCTACAAATTGACCAGATCCACATCATCCACCTCCAGATTGGTCACCTTCAAATTAACCATCCTCCACTGGACTTCCTATAAATCAAATATTATTGGCTCTCCCCTGGTACAACATTTGATTATTACTATTGCCACATTCACACCATTCCATGTTCATATCAGAATTTAATATCAGCTATGACTGTATATCTCTTCCTTCCAATTAGCTTGAGATTGTATTCCTCTAGATGTACCTCCTTCTAGGAAATCTATACTGTTGCTTAATTTCTAACTCCAGCTATATTACTATATTAACTTGATATTTACCTGCTAGTACTTCTCTTATGTTCACTATTCTTCTCCTGCAAGTTACATTATATGATCTCTTGATGCAATTTTCAAAATGCGTTTTAGAGTTTATGTAATCGTAGTCTTGAAGTTTATATTTCTGTTTGTTCTGATGTACACTCTTCGTACCTTACTAAGTAAACATGTTCACAGCCTTCACATATATATAAGAAGTCGATTCATTATATTGTTGAAGTATATATCTTAAATTAATCAATTTTGACTAGTAGTTGTAACTTTATGTTTTCTCATTTATCACTTTACAATATACATGTAGTTCCATTCATGTACTGTTACAGGAATATCAACTCCATGTATTTATATCACTTGGTACAAGAACTAAATTACATACTATCTATATAGTTGAGAATGATTGAAATTGAACAAAATATAACTTATTCAGATTTTATGAGATGTTCAAGATACTCTGTCCATGTCCACTGGAAGAATCTTATACTATATTTCGAATATATAAGAAAGAATGTATAGAGATTTCAACTGCTGAAATATTTGAGTACACTGTAGATCCAATTTTAACGTATTCTAAATATACTACTTATACTTCAACATATTTCCAGTAGTTTGGTAATTGGTTTTGGGACATGTAGGACACTATTGCTTTACTTCTGAGCTAATTGACAGTATTTGGAATTGTATTGATGCCAAGTTGAGTTGTAAATAGCATTTACACCTTGTTAGATTGTACTTACACTCCGTGACATTGTATAATACAATCACTTGTACTTATTACCACTCAATCGTATAACTTACAATACATAGACAACAAGCTTAGATATGTTCTGACCCATATGCCAAATTTTCCCGTTGGCCAACAGGTCAACCGATATGCGAAAATGTCAGCTTTGTGAAGAGGTTAACTTATACACCAACTGACCGAGGTGCCAAGTAGGAGGCCGGGACGAGGTTAGGAAGGTGCAGTAAAGCACCATATTTTTAACTATTAAACTTCTACATCACCCTAGTTCTTCATTATAGTGTCTATCCCACTTCTCCATCATTGTGTCTCTTCTAATTTCACCACGATTTGCTTATGTACAATAATGTCCACCTTGAGTTCCACTGGCACCACAGTGTTTACCGCAGGTATTCCAGATTCCTCCCAGATTAATGAAGACTTTTCATGTGGGGTCTGTCAGGAGTTCAACTAAATATTTATGTTGCCAGATTACACTCCACACTGCATCAGTGGCAGAATCAACCAGCAATTGAGTAACTGTATCTTGTAATTGCAAGGCTGTATACAGTGGTCAATGCCACTGCAAGAAGAATGAAGTTCAGTGTTCAGTATACTGTTACGCTGATGAGTATGATTGCGGAAATTTATCACCACTTACAAATTACATTGGTAAATTGAACTCCGGGTCCAGAGCGAGCTGGGTCAGCTGTCGAACTGAGTGCAAGAGGACTGAGTGCTAGAAAGAGAACCAATACAACAGTTCAAGGACAAAATGTAGCGAGAGTGACAATGGGACGGCATGTGCAGGAGCAAGAGGAAGAATAGATTTAGTGGTTTGCTGGGAGTGATAGTAATAATTTTGTGGAAGGAAATAGCATTGTGAACTTGGTACACCAATTGACCACTTTGCCAGTAGGTTGACCCATATGCCAAATCTTCCCGTTGGCCAATAGGTTAACCTGTATACCAAAAGATCGACCGCTTTACCAATCAGTTGACTTGTTGGCCAACGGGAAAATTTGGTGTATGGGTCAGAACAGATACAATAATTGATTACTCACAATGTTTCAACTGTTTCTACACTTCCAATCAGTATAATGTGGATTATATAGACCACAGTGATTCTGGCTGAAAATCTTTTACTTTCTACTTAATATAATCATATTTTATATCTTAACATATACCTTTCCATCTCTAATAGGACATATATAAATTGTTATCAAAGAACGGACATTCTATTGAAATTATCTCATTGTGTTATAATAATGTAGAAGAGATAATATAATTATAATTAAATAATTCTGTTGAATAGTTTAATACAGTGTATATTTCTAATTTAACTATTTTGTATAGTATCAAATATCTATTATAATTCTCTATATACTGCCTTTTCCATTATTACATATAACTATAGTACACAAAAAGTATATATATATTATTAGCATATAGGAAAATATAAGTAATCATAAAATTGAATAGAATAATTAATAGCAACAATGTCTATTGCAGTATATGCAAAATATCAATGATAAGTGTCAAAAGCAAATGAAATAATTAGTATGAATAGTATCTTTCCAGGAGTGAAGGAATGGATATTGTAATATAAATAATAACAGAGTAGAAGAGTTTAAAACTAATAAACTAATAGTTATAGAACAAAAGTAAAAACAATTATACATGGTTAAAAATATGAGAATGAAATTTTTTAAAATATGCTTAATAATACCCTATATAAGTAGAGTAACTATCTTTAAATACTATACTAATAATAATATACTCCAGGCACTAAAAAATAGCTAAATATTTATAAATTGTATATTTTTTGCTGCTGATAACTAATAAAAGATTGATGTTTTTTTAATACTAATAAATTAAATGTCATTAGAATGAAATAGAAATTTAAACAGTAAAGGTAACAAAAAATCTTCAATGGCAGTTTGATGGATCCAAATACAACCGAAGCTAAATCTTGTTATGCATAGTAACAATCTATCGAAGGGGCAAATCTTCTTGAACTATAAATATTATACTATATACAATGAAGTAAGGCAACCAATACAGAGCAGTGATGGTATTAAAACTCATATCAACATTTCATAGTAGAAAATATTCATCAATATACTTTATTGTAACAATGAAATTACATTATCTGATGTATTTGAACTGAATTAATTTTTATATGTTTGAACTAAAGTTAATCATTCTATTGGTCAAATACTATTGCAATTGATTAAGATACATACTTTCAGAATTATGAAAAATGCAGATTGTGAAATAAAATCTAATTTCATACTAATGAAAATATAATAGAAAAGTATAATAGACAAAAACCAAATTTCTAGTAGAGAATAAGAAAAAGTAACACTATAATAAAAACTTCATGCTATTATAAGATATTAGAATATAATACTTTGATAGCTCGGAGGAAAATGTTACAAATGAATACTTAGGTCTATCAGTAATACAAGAAAATACACATTACAAATTGTGCTGCAGTTGAATGAGACATGGTGCTGCAAAGTAAAAGTATGGTACCACAAACTGTCGAGTCGAAATGTCACCTTTTTTCCACATTGCAAATTCCCTGATGTTAACAGAGCACTGAAGGTCAATTTCATAATACATCAGAGCACCATACCCAGGGTCTAGGCTTGTTTCCAGCCCCAGTCTTTGAATGAGCGCCACTTTCTAATCAAACTCACATGTATCCAGAGAGGGGCTGGAACGTTTCGAGCTCCAAAAATGGAGTTCGCTTATCAGAACGAGTAAGTAGCATTCGGAGCTTCCTATTATGGAGTCGTTTAGAAACTTAGCATCCGAAGCTCTTGGCGTGAGGGTGCCGGGGATTACATGCTCTGCAGCTACGCAGCCCGGATTCCTCCTCATCACCGTTGACACAGTCAACTCCATCCGTCATCTTCGGACTGCACTTGCATTCCAATCTACAACACATATCAAAAGCCGAGACACCATACATCATTCTAGCATCTACCTTATAGGGCACTTTGCGATGATAGCTGTTCTCCATAAGGGAAGTAAATGTGCCGGGTCAGAAGCGCCAGGCCCAAAGGTCCAAAGGAACAAACATGATTGTGGAAGCCTCCCCAATCACTAGACGGTTGACAATTGCAAGGGATTCCGCCCGAAGAATACCTTGGAGGCTGTATTGGCTGTGAAGGTTAGTGGGTCTAGAATGCGCAAAATGAGGACTATCGTGTCGATTGGCTAAAGTTTATAACCTGCTAGACCCCCGACAACGGGAAGCGCGGCATCATTTGCTTAATAATGCTTGTATTCTTTAACGTCAGAGGTTTCACCTTACCAAATATCAAAGCCTTCCAAACCACAGTTATCACGCAATCCTTATACTCGTGCATCATGGACCTTCGAATCTGCATTAGCTACCCGAATGGCATACTCAAATCCAAACTTATTGAATCGCATTGGGCGATGGCTCAGAGGTTGCTTGAGCAGTATCCGGATGACATGCAAAGAGAGTTTGCTCAAAAGGCAGCCAACAATCGAAAGCAGCACCTCTCAATGCACAAAGTGGTGCCTTTCCAGAGTAACGATGATGTTTACAAGTATTTGCATTTGGACTGAAAGGATATCTTCTTTTTGTGAGCTCCGATACTGCGCGACGTAACGCCAGAGTACCTCGGTATGCATGACAGGGCTACAGACATGGTTTTCACTGGTTAGATCATGTAGAAGAGCAGTTGTGTACGATCATCACATCATTCGTGTTAGGCGCATTAACAGCACTCCCAAGGACTGATCATGGCGAGTATGCTCGTGCGATTGATCTGGGTGAGACAAGTTGCTCACATGAAGACCTTCCATGGCCGCCAATGCGCAAAATTGATTGTTGGTCGGATGTCCCGCTTGAAGCTGGAGTGGTAGAAAGAGTTTGGCCTAGGCCCGGAAAAGCTGCCAACTTGCCACAGGATATCCCCGAAGTTCGCATGATTGTACCTGGTATTTTGGACTACAGTATATTGGAGCACCAGGAAACTGGTGGCCAGAGAATAAGTATGAAGGTAATAGAAGAGATGGAAAAGGCTTGCACCACGGAGGACATTGAGATGGACAACTTAGTGAAGCAGGTGTTGGGCACAAGGGAGTTAACCCCAGTGGTTGGGAATGATGGTATGGGTACATTCACTGTGTACAGTGTTTAATGATTAACTGAATTTTGCATGCATAGGTGAGGTCGAGTTGTTCCCGCAGTACAGTGTTGAATACATTACTGCGGAATCAAGTCGTTTAAGCCAGATGAATACATCCGGGAATGTTCGGTATGCTTTACAATTGTTGGAAATCAACAAGAAATCCTACCAAGGCTTAGGTGCTGCCCTCCAAAGATGGGAGAAGGAGCTTCAAGCCGAATCGGCGCGTTTAGAGTCGATGAAAGATGAGGTAAAAGTGTGGACAGATGAAGTTATGGTGATCGAGGAATGTGTTGCTCTCAAACATAAGGCCAATGCTGAACGCAAGCAGTTACTTGCACGTGACCAGCAGGAGAACCAAAGCAGCTCCAACAGAGTCCATCCGGGAGTGATTGATTATTTGCGCCCAGGATCAATATTTGGTTCCGACGCATCCCCAGTTGGCGTCCAGCACAGGCTCTCTGTGGTCGTCGTTCCTTCACGGCCATTAACGACTCGCCCTGTTTTGATCATCGCAGCTTCAAAGCTAGTAGTAATGCTGCTGGGTTGTGCGTTTTGAGTCAGGGCAACAATCCAGGGCCCGCTTCTGATGCTCAGTAAAGCACTCCGGAGAGTTACCGAAAGATCTCCCCAATTGGTACGCCTGAAACACCGGTCGCTCAGAGCGATTTGCACAAGGCTGAGAAAGACGAAACTGTTCCATCTCACAATTTGGTGACCCCCACCAAGGGCTATGTGGACGAACCTTGTGCGGGTGCTATTGCAAACCATGGAGCTGAGGAAGAAATAGGGGCGACGAACAAGGAAAGGTCAAGCATGCCCAGTTTTGTATCAGATGCTTTGGGCATGCTTGGTGGTGAAGTTAGTGGTAAATCATTTGGGTCGGGGAACGAGAATGAGATTGAGTTGATTGATGGAAGTTGTGGACCAACTAGTGGAAGGTGGGATGAACATGGTGGGGAAGGAAAATATATTGTAAGCGAATACTTGAGTTCACAGTCATCTGCTACCCAGAATGTGATCCCCCCCATAGACTTGTCCTTTCGTTAATTTCATGCAGAATGTAGACAGAGTTTGGGTTGCTGAAGGGCTGTAAATTGCAAGTTATCTTGTGGAGTTTCTTTCATTGTGGGGTTTCTTTCTTCGAGGGTTATAACATGATAATCAGAGTTCCGGATTGGTCTTGTCCTCACATTAATATTTCCTTCCTGTATGCTCAGTTTGGGTGGATATTTCTTATTCACATATATTTACATTGTGAGGGTTTCTTTTGGGCATAGGATTGGGTCATCTGGGGGGCGGGGTCGACTGTAAGTTATATCATTAGTCTACAAGCCATAGTCATTATATAGCATTGCTGATTGTTGTGCAACACAGTGTGGATTCCTACTGGGTCGGAGCTGTAGTGCGGGTTTCACGGGCACTGACAACTCCCCGTTAAAGGGGATTATCAGTAGCCCAAGCACAACCAAGAAAATATGGGTAGGACAAAAAGCACACCAGGTCGCCCACTCGTATTCTGCGCAATCAATTCCGTAATGGTTCAGGGCCATACAGTCTGTCCAACAGTCTGCGGCATCCGAAGGCGGCACGTATTGAGCCAGACAGCCAGGAAACAAAGTGCAGCTACTATGGTGCCCATCAATGACGATCAGTCAGTGATACCATGCATTACTCTCAGCTTTGTGTGTGTCCCCTGGGAGATGATTACTTGTTTCATCATAGGAAGGTATGTCAGACGGAGTAAATTGGCAGCCTTCTTAAAGTGAATTAACATGGCTACATATATAAACAATGCCTCCAAGCCTATTGGGAGACGATTGAGTTACCCACCCCTCACTTTACAGAACTGGCAAGGGATGGCCATAAGTCAAATCGATTGTAGATGGGACGTGGTGATTGTTGCACCAACAGGCAGTGGAAAGTGTATGGTGTTCCATGGTCTTGCGTTAAAGAATGATAGAAATGTTGAATTTGTTATTGCACCTATCAATGCTCTCATGTCCAATCAGGTTGGTAATTGATCACTCAAAAGAGACACCTACAGGCGAGGGAGAAAGTTGATGCTTCTATAGGTTGACAATCTGGGTCAAAAAGGCTTTAACACTTGCAATATCAACAGCGATTTTCCGAATGAAAATCTAAATCTTGTTGAGGACGTGGCCCGGAGTGTCTACCACATTGGCTATGCTAGCCTGGAGATGACATCGCCCAACAAAATGCGATTTAGCGAGTATCTGATGTTGAAAAGAGTGCCTTCCGGCATAGCCTGAAAGTTGTGGTTGTGGGTGAAGCGCATTGCACGCATGCATGGGGCACACCTGCTAAGGATGGAAAGCCTCCTTCTCGGAAGGAATATGCATATATTGCCAGCTTACGAGCCTTCTTGCTAGCCAGTTTGCTGTTCCTTGCAATGTCAGCGACACTGCCATGGAGGTCTATGCAATATATTCACAACAGCTTGGGTTTATCGAAGAATACAGTTCTCAAAACGTTACGCCTGGACCGGCAGAATATTTTCCTCTGTGCGATTACGATACACGGCACATTAGATAATGATACAGACCTCAATATGCTCGTTCCGGAGATAAATAAAGACTCCGAGACCACCATCATCCACGGGGACATATTAAATAATGTCTTCTTTGTAGACAATTTGTCCGCGGTTATGCGTGTGGTCCGCCAACTAAGGTGTTTACTACCAGCCTGTCTTTGGGATGAAGATGTTGTTCCACCTTATCACGGTGAAGCATCGGCATCTGGAAATGCAACAATACATCAACTATTTCTAGAAGAAATTACCAGGCTGTAAGTGTGTACATCGGCCATGGGGATAGGTATTGATGTTAACAATGTGGAATGGGTTGCGCAGTGGCGGCTTCCCCTTTTCGCTACTTTCGACGTCCTCTGGCAACGGTACGGTCGATGTGCCCAGGATCCAACGCTCTCTTGTCTGCCTATGTTGTTTTATGAACCATCGAATATTGTTGATAGGAGCATCGGCAACAGCCATGTGCTTGAAGGTTTCCAGGCATACAATAAGCCAGCCAGTACGGATACTCAATCATTCTGTACCCACTTATATACCAGAGAGAAACCTGATGTGATCAACGAGGCGCAGAGGAAAGTTAGGATGCAAGAGCCTTCAGGTCTTTGGTGGGTTTCTTCTAGAAGCTGCTGTTGAAGGACTGCTTTATATTCGCTCAACGCGGATGAGAGATCAGAACTATTTTCTACTGGGACTCAATTCTGCGATAATTGCGATGTGTGTGTTGCAAGGCTGGTGAATTACGGTGGAGCAGGGAAATTACTCGGAGTTGAGATCTCCTTAACTCAGCCAGTCAGGGTGCCTCAGATGTGATCCCGTCAAACCGGGAACATCGCTAAATCCACCTTGAAGCAGAGAGAATATATCAATAAGAAGTTACAATATTGGTGCCTTCAGCGTTGGAAGACTTTGGCGATGGGCGATGGTGAACAACATTTCTTCACCATACTCTCAGATGAGTGGCCAGATAGCAAACTCCAGCAGAGCAAGATAGTGGAGTTCAGCAATGGAATTATAGACAGGTAGTCGCTCTTTGAGGCATTGGGTAAAACATGTCACCTTGGAAGCTCAGTTATAGAGCAATTCGTGGAGGAGATTGTCGACTTCGCGATTTCGGAGTTTGCTATACGCCCCCACACACCTCCTGAGGTGACCAGCACAAATGGCACGACAAACACCACAGGAACTCCATCTCAAAGATGGCTTCCTGAGTACCAGTTAGCTCCCATAATGACGCCAGGTATGTGTAGAGCCCGGAGTGGTGCCACCATCAGCGGAGAGATGACTACTGGGGTCCTGGACCGCTATGGTAAATTGGAAGAGGTTCGGGCATGGATTCGGCAGATAGAAGAAATGTCATGCTCCATCAGGAGCCTCGATTCAACAGGGCGTGGGCGGGGTCGCTTCTCCCATTTGTCACCTCAGTCAAAGTACCGGGCAGAAAAGGAGTATAGGTCACAAAAGGCTAGGGAGTATTACCAGGTCAACAAGTGTCGTCCACCTCAATCTGAATTGGCTGGGCTTAGAACCCGGGGCTGAACATATGACCCAAAACAATGAAGGCTTTAGTCGGCGGATAATTCTATTATTCCTTTATTATTAGAACTATTGCATATACTCTTATAGATATATTTCAGCCCACAACCAATTGCGTAACCTATATCGGATACATAATTCAAGCATCAAGATAGCTTTAAAAACATGGATCCATATCTATCTCTGCTCCCATGAAAAAGTTCATAAGCTCGGCATCATACAATCCTCTGGGTGGGCTAGGGTCTGAGCCTTCGATTTGATCTAAGTCCAGGTCGTTCCCCTAGTTCCTTTTGGCTGATCTCATTCTGGCGGCCAAAATTGAGGTATACCAACATTCAGATTAAGGATTTTGCATTTGAGGTCTGATATACTCTTCTTCGTGTTGAGGGCAACTCAACCCTGCAGCCATAAATCTGTCGCTGGAGTGATGTGAAAAGGGTCCAGGGAAGACTCTACAGTACAACAGCCTGGGGTGAACAAACAGACCTACTGCTATTAGCCTATTTCTATATAACCAAGTGAGTGGGTTAAGAGTAATATACATTCTCACTCTGGAGGCGTTCAATTAGACGCCTGATGTCCACCCAGGCAGACATTTCCGCATGGTGGGTCCCATTGTCTGGGGCTCCGGTTGGTTTCACCATCGCCAGTTTCGCTTGCCCCAAAATCATCGTTAACCTTGCAATAACCTCGCGCTGAAATCGATCTGATGCAGGGGTTCCCTTTGGGTTGTAAACATCTGTTATGTAACAGACTAACTGTTTGTTGAATCGATCCATCTCAATCCACTTTCGATCCCGCCCACTAAGATTCCCCACGCAATGATTCAACCAAAATCGTTTAATGTCATTGGCCCATGTCATTACCATTCCTGCAGACCATTCCAAGGACTCAATTGCGTAGTTGGTTTGTCGTCCGCCATGACACATTATCGTAACTATCTGAAGCTGCTTGACTATCCTCCCCCAATCTTCTTGTGCGACAGCTTTCCCAAGCGCTCTATAATTCAAGCCGTGCTGTAGTAGCAATACCACACTCTCCTGTAAGGCATCCCGTTCTTCGATAGTCTTTTCTTTACCGTTAACATATACAATAGTAGGAGGGATCTACTTCTTAATGACTTTGGTGATAGTAGCGCGCCAGTCTAAAGATGTCATTTGGGTCCGCATCTCTTCAACCGACCCAACTTTGATATGTGCCATAACTGCAACAATGATTAATGTATCTGTTTCATGCCTGAGTAGGACGTCCGCAGTGTACAAATCCATAAGACCAGTTGCACAAAAGACCTTCATTCTTCCCAAGATTCCTGCCAGTCTGTTTATTGATACAGGATTTCAACAACCATCCAATCCGCCATGAGAGTCGTATATCGTTTTGCACCCTGGCATGCGCAGGTGAACAAGCCCTGCTCGCACGTCTATGTCAATACACCCTTCTGCTCCGCTATAAGCCTGCAAGTTACCTACCAGATATCGGCATAACCCATTGCAATTTATGGACAGCTTTCACATCATCGAAAGACCTACAGCATTCTGAAGACTTCAGCCACTAAACAGTTAACTGATCGCCTGAGATTCGCACGAGGAATTTGTCTCCAAGGTTATCTGTCTCCAAGTTAAATTCCTGTATAATGGCATCCAGGATTTGAGAGTTCCCTGATATCGAAGCTTCGTCCAGGTCAAACGCCTTCTTGGCGCAGCACCTATTCTTATCGCTGAAAGTTTGGACACCTCCGGTGGTTCGAACCGGAGTAATTCCTAGCAACTCTGGTCATCCTTTGAACTGATTTTGGCACCTGCACAGATCCACAATACATCGCAAATCATGGCCTCAGAAATTCGGGGCATATATGTGCGAACTGACTCAAACAGCGGTGCCAATACAACATGAGTTGTGAAATCCCCAATTTCCTCCAATCGAATCCACCACTTTTCCGGGGCCAGAGTATATGGTCGGGATTGATCCCTAGAGTGTGCGTCAAGCAGATTGGAATGTTGCTTAGCCTGGGATACTGTTTGTTTATCCTGTGGCAATCACTTTGGCCAGAGATCACCTTGCTGCATCATTAGGAAGGCCACAGCACCCACGGTATTGATGAGTTGAATGTTCTTGTTATGAATTTGCTCGTCCTGCACTTTGCAATATATGTTGAAGTTGTCATATAGCAGCATCAATGGCTAGTTCCATACTCGGATTCTAGTCTTTGCCAATTCGCTCTGCACCACCATCTCTACTCCATGGAGAATAGAACTATAGGAGCTTGATACGCCTAAACATTGCAATACAACTATTACGTGTTTAGGAACCCAGGAAGCAAACAGGTAAAAACCCACAGTAGTCTATAATCAATCAACTCTGCCCCCAGCCTGCAAATTCAGACATCTATTACCTGTAGAATGTTGGCATGCTGTGAATTGGCATAACCGAGCAGGCTCATTGCTACAACCGATATCATCTTCCACTTTTCCAATGGGGCAGGACTATCTAACCCCCAGTGGTCTTCCACGTCCCCAACTGCACTGCCACCTGTCTAACGCCCACTGGAATGGGCAGGGCAATCTGCAGTTACGGCTGTAACCCCACACCATTGGTCCACCAGGTTGGTTATAGCAGGAGCTGCTCGCCGGAACGCTTCCCCGATGCTTTGAAAATCCAAGCTCTTCCGATCAACCTCCACAAAATCTGATGCCGGGTGCCAGTGTTCACGGTGTTTGCTGATGCCATTGAGATCAGTCCGGAGCTTGTTGAACGTCAATTTTGCGAGTCAATATATACATATGAGAGTCGTATGTCAACTTAAATAATGGTGTTGCATTGTCCGCTGCAAAGAGCCATTCCACCAGGTTGGTGGCCAGACCCCAAGAGCCAAGCATTATTCCAGTTAGGTGTTTGATATCGTGCACCCAGGAATCACACATAGCCACCAAAAAGCTTGCAACTGATGTGCAACCACACGTCTTCATGAACTGCAGAACTTCCCGAATCCTTTCGTTGATGCTTCCTCACATTGTTGTGGTATTGGGCCCCCCACAGTGGCACATTGTTGGATCCGACATTAACGATGGTGAGGAGTAGCATGAACGGATGACTGATACACCATCCTGACATCAAAGCAACGTAATTCCTACCCTCGCAATCCTCTTAACATCACTTCCGACTTGCATCTTTGGGACCTGTGTTTATTCCACTACCATCACTTCCACCACTTCCCAGCGGCAATGATCAAGGTGTTAGCACCCAGTTGATCATCACACCCAAGTGGGCAATGCAATTCAGACCTTTCGACTGCCCCAAAATGACCAGCCTAGTGGAGACCAGCAATATGATGGCTTCACTTCGTATTTGCCCTTTTACAATACTACAAATCTCACCAAAAGGGGCCCACCGTTTGCAAGTTCTCAGAGAACAGATTATGCTTCCAAAATTGTCATGTTCCCATGTGGCGCTTCTTTGTGCTGGGGTAAAGTGCCAAACATTTGCCAAGAAACCAAACCCTGCTTTTCTCAACACCATTACTTCCTGCTAAACCTCTCAGCTCTTTCTCACCACCAACATGCCTGTCTGCAATACCTAACAATTTGCACTTTGATCGCCTTTCTGCAGTCTCTTCAGACTACGGCGATGAGCACGGTGTATCTCGAACCGTCATGACTTCAACTCTCGAATCCGTTGCAGCTGAATTCAGCGAATCAAATTTTACCAACAATTGACTCACACTGCAGCCACCAACTACTTCGAGCACCTTTCCATCGCCTCCCCCCTCAATACCATCCACGTGCTCAGCAACGTCTTTCCTGCGTTCGGGCCCTCAATCACTTGTACCAAACGATGCTTTCGCGAACATTTACCTGCAAATCGAAGACTATAACTGCGCTACGCTCCTTAACTGTAATTCAGAAAGGTTCTACCCGTGTAACCTCATCCTCACCATCAAGGTAGACTCCAATACTCCGTTCAAGTTTATTTGGAACTACCAAAAGGTCCCTGATCGTCATTGGCTCTCCAAAATTGAGTACTATTATCACCAACTACGGATTGCTTCCACCAGAATGGGTGAGGCCCTAGCTTCTCACAATGTGGCTCTGACTGCACTCTGTGAGCATCTACAGAAGTTTTGGTACATCGAACACCGTATACCTTTTATGCTGTACAAGAAAGCAAATGTCGATGTCCAGCCAGTATGTCTATTCTTCCTTGGTCAGTGAAGGCTACGGACTAACGAGCTCGCACGCTACCAAGTTATAATCCCTACGCAAATGTATGGAACCTGGTACACCGCATATACACCGGACGCTGGAATCTCTTGTGGTGTTGGGATTTGGGCACCATTTATTGTTGAGGTTACAAATACTCAGAAATACGGGGACCTTCTGACTAAGCGGAGCTATTGGCAACACGAATCGCTTGGTGGGGTCAAAATGATCATTCTGATGACTTACCAGCCTGAACATGTTTTGGATAACTATACATGCATTCTTGAGATATGGAAGACTGCCCACAGAGCTCACCCAGATGGCAAGTGGCAGTTCCTGGAACCCCCTCCCAGCACGACCTTCTAGGATGTGGATGAATACCGCAGGGACTCGGTGGTGCCAACCAGGTTTTCTTGGGATATCGAGAAGCGCTTATTTATGTGAGGTAATCGATCCATCATATTACACCTAGCATACTATTTAGACTGAGGGTAGTGGATCCATGATAAAAAGCCAGTTGAGGAACACTATTCCCATGTTGAGATTCCTCTACTCGCTGGGGACTGGTTTGGTGACGTCCTCCCTGCTGTTCTTGACCTCCTTCCCGATGAATTGTATAATCCTCGCGCTGAGATGCTGATTAATCTTAGCAAATGGCACGATGACATTTAAAGGCAGGTAGGTGAAAGTGTTAAGCGCGATGCGGCGCTCAATGACCATCTCCTCGATAGCCCTGACTTGGTTTTGTCTTCGCGGCCTACCCTCAAGGTCTTCCCTGCTGATACAGGCAAAACATGGCAATAGGCCACTTCCCTTCATTTTATAATTATGAGTATATGTTCTTAACTCTATTTCTATTGGAATTCATATGTGCGATTTCTTTTGTGTTTGCATTGTTTCTTTGGGTCTGTTATGGGGATTATATTTCGTGGATTATGGTTTGGGGTTTGTTTTTCTTTGCTTTGGGATGGGAACGCATAACGGTTTCAGGCTATAGGGTATCATCAGAAAGTGGCTGAGACGCTAAGAGAGAGTCTGGGCACGAGACTACCCGGGGTCATGCATTTTCTTACACCCCTGCCGAGAACGGCAAACTTCACTAAAGTAGGAAAGAGTGAAAAAATGTTATCGAGATTACATGTAGAGGCAATGAAAGTACCACAAAGTCACTGCCGCTTCCTGGTTTAACGCAACGAGTATACGCACAAGTAGACCCTCGCATGAATTCGAAGATTCGAACGCGTGGAACGAGTCATATACCCTTAAAATTCAAAGACCGAACTCCTGCTCCTGATCCCATCGAAGATCACCGTATTATTAACAGGTACGTACTGCTGAGTGATGACCTGTTCTCTTAGCAATCAGAAGTGAGTGAATTGTGAAAGCATGTTTCTCACCTTGACTATCTCCTGCGCCACCAGGCCTCCAGCAAGTGAAGCGATGACATGCAATTCCGTTCCACCTGCTCTAGTAACCTCGCGCAACATTCCAAGCGTTCTCTCACTCACACTACCTGCATATTTCAGTGATTTTAAGTAATTTTCAGCATACGCTGTCACGATAACAAGGCTAGACTCGAACTCTTTGTCTTCAACAGCAGGCATTTTGCCCTCCTTCGTGCAATACTCTTGCAAGGCGCGTATCGCAATATAATCGTGTATAAGGGAATCCCTTCCATCCCAACTTTTCAAGGCATCAGTGACTACTTTTTTGTGATGGTCATCGGCTGGTAAAGAATATTCCGACGAGATAGGACGGTAGTTGATCCGGCGGATGAAGTTAGAATGCTTGGTAAACAGTGACACTTCGTCAAAAGTAATTGATTTGGGGTCGCGACCCAATTTTGTAAGCGTAGCTTCGACGTTTTCCAGCACAAGTGATGTGTCACGGCGAGCACGGGAACGATACCTGTACACATGAGAGTCCGCGTGGGAGATGATAGTCAAGACACATACATGTCCTGTAGCTCTACATATGTACTGCTCTCGGCCTTCATATCGGGAAATCCACCAGACAACGGAAGCAGTCCAGCTCCCTGGTTAGTCCGTTCACGAAACTCTCGGATTGCGTTGGCTATTATCCAGAAATTTTCTGACTAACACTCAATTAGTGACAGGTTGCCAGTACCGTACACATGTACACAGACATCTGCTCCAGGATTGGTGCATCTCGAGTCAGTCAGAACAGCCTCAGTGTCTGACGAGACCTCCGCTTCTCGAACATTTTTAAACACTGCTGCTGCTGCTTCCAAATAGTTTTCTTCACTTCCGCCCGGAACATTCATCCTCATTCTGTCCATGATCATCGCCTTTAACTCGTTCTTCTCCTTGAAACTTGACGGATGCAGGCCACCATGAGAAGCCCTCCAGTCATCTAGGTACTTTAGAAGCAACAAAACATGAGGAACGTGCCCATGCCGGTGATCGCTCATTCCTCCATCGATCTCTGCCATGTCTAAGTTTTTAGTCTGCTTTGAAGCTAGTGCTGAAATCTCCTCCCAAGGGTTGAGTATTCGAAGGTCGATCACCGAGTCTGGGTGGGTTTCAACAACGCAACGGGTAGGTGCTGCTGCAATGCGCAAGACAGTTATGAATCCCAAAGTATGGACAAAGAAAGTTGGTATCTCTGGCGACAGCTGAAGAATATCAGACGTGGAAAATGGCGAAACAACGACAATATGAGTGAATGGCGTTGTACTCGGCCAGAAGAACTCGGGCTTAGTAGATAATAAGTTCGATAGACTCTGCCGTTTGAGTCAGTTATGAACGACTATGAGAAACCTTCAAGTTGACACCAACATCATCCATGAAGCTTCCGCTGACATCTGGATTCAGCTCCTCCAACAATGCTGCTGTTCGTTCAGCACGAGACTTCCCCAAGGAGTCTTCATCAAGAAAGAAATTAGCCCCGAGATCTGACTCAGTCACAATGCTGTCGTCGATGACGGTGAAGTTTCCCACACTCGGAAGTACAAGATTCTTGAGGATCTCACATCCTGTTGGGGAGGCACCGAATAATGCAATGTGAGCAGCTTGAAGCCTATTCTGACCGTTGGCACCCCATAGTCGTAGCTGGCGGTCGTATTTTTTTTGTTTCAAGGTTGGAACACCAATTCTAGCTGATGACATTATTATTTGGTGTTGAGATGGTCAGTAGGATGGAGGGAATGCTCAAGTAGTGTGTGCACGCGGTAGCTAAGAATTATCTGACACTGGTTTACTTAGTCCATACCATGTGACGAAAATAGTATAACATATCTTACCCGGTACTCAGACATGATATAGTTACAGACGCAGTGCAAGCCTTTGTCCAATCACCAATTGTTGCCAAAGCTTGCTGTGAAATTTTTTACACTACAGCCCCTCTCAACCATGCCACATCCATTGCTACCAAAGGCGGCCAAAGATACAATCAAATTCACAGTGCCTTACAGAAGAGATGTGAACACGATACATGTTTTAATATTCTTAAATAAGAGGTCGGTGTATGTAAGAAAACCTTGAAGCTTATGTAAATAGTAGTATTGAAAACTGAAAAGCTTATAAAGTTGAACAGATATTATCAACTATAGATAACAGAGCATTAGAAAATAGTATCAGAAAGTACATAAATACAATTTTTCTTCTAAGATACATTTATAGAATACAATAGCAATAGCAATTATACAAGATATATAAAGTATATTAACTGTTTGAAAATAATACAATTATATCAACATTAATTGGTAATCTTACATAAATGCTGTACTAAGAAGACTTTACAGTTTAAAGTATTATAATATATTTAGTAAGTAATTCCCACTAACCAAGAATATGACTATTGAATGTAAAAAACAAAAAACAATATATTCTTAGGAAAATATTGGCTTTAAAGAAATATTAAGTGATAATGTGAAGATACTAATGATGACCAATTTCAACAAAAAGTATATATAAATTTTTACTTGACGATAAATATATAAACTACTTGACTTATGAACAGTTTATAATGCTGGCTGTTGGTATATAATGCTCAATGGAAAGATTGATCCGTTAATAAATGGTGATTTTCAAAATTTGTATGTACTATATAAACTTACGTTACAAAGGAAACAATTCCAGTACACATAAACCAATATTGCCTATCTAGATGGGCAATAATGATATTACTGTACAATTATACATATAAAATTGATACACTGTATATTACTAAAAGTCAAAATTAATTAAATTAATTCAATAGTTAAATGTATTATATTGATTTTATATTCAGCAAGCTATAACTTGAATATACAATGGAAATTCTCTATATGATGCAGTTTATTCCAAATAATTAAATTGAATTGTACTTAATATTGACTATTATTCAATATTGTTCAAACTTAATTCTATAAGAAGAGGCAATATGAGAGTTACATTACCAACTAGAAGATATTACATAAAAGTATATATGTATTTATTTAGTATCAAAGACAATATTGTGAATTATATCATACAACTAATTGAAATCTACTAATACTATTATATTGATACTTTAGTAGTATGTTGTTCAGTTGGACAAGGTATTTTAAATACCATCTCTAAAATATTTATACTTAATATATTGAATAATAACTACTCTGTTTTGTGTTTTATAAATATCAGTATTGCTAATTTTAGCTTCAGAATTTCCATTGTTTCAATAACTAAGAGATAAAATGTTATTTGGAATACTGTATATATTTTTGATGTGACAAAGAAAATAGATATTAGCAATCTATAAATATTTCATCAAATTGAAAATTCGAGAAAGTATATGACTATGAATCATTAATAAAAAGCAAGTTGTGACAGCGATCGATAATGAGAATAGATAAGCAAGAACATGAAAATGATTCAACTATAGCAATAAATACTGTCAATATAGAAATTGATATTTCAAAACAACTTTAAACAATCTTGTAGATTATCATCAAAGCTGATTATTGTCAATATGATTAATTCTGGTATACAAAATACTTGCTGAGAAGTTTATTATAGTATAGGTTTATATAGAAAGTCAAAGTATAACTAAAAGATTTTATTATCTTTCTTTATACAAATATTCATTTTAGTGATATATTTATATTTATAAAATAAATATATCACATTGAACTGGTTTTGCTTTGTATTTTAAAGATTTCAATAGAATATAAACTGTCTCTAACAGAGAAACATAATAAAAAACATATTACTGTACAGAGTACAAGATATGGATAGAATATACTGAAGAATTTCAAAATGAATACAGTCCAAATGAATTTAGTATCTACTTACTCAAAAATTCATCCACACACCTCCAACAACACCTCTCTCTGCCTGGTTTTGGAAAGCTTTTCCCCTCATGGGGCACAGCAGGTTTTTACTTTGGCATCATCAGAACTTTCCCTGTGTGTGTCTTCTCTGCCAGTATATTACCAGGTTGAAGACAAAGTATACCTTGTCACAAAGTCCACTCAGCATCGATGTTGATCCATAGTCCCTCTTCTACGGCCACTCGCCTTCAGTCAAATATTATATGGGAACAATTGATAACAAACAGGACAGAGCGAAGACAATTCCGAAAGACCAAATCACCTTACAAAAACATTAACATTCACCCACCCAACCACGTCAAGCGCGAAGATGGTCAGTGCATTGTGAATGACACAGGGAGCTTCCATTTCGAGACGTTCAAACGTCCTGCTTACAAGAGTGGTTGGGGTATCCCACTGCGATACTATTAATCAAACCCTGAACTGAGTGTGAGTGAGCATAATTTAAATGGGGTATGTCAGAAGTTGGGGTTACCGGTTATACTCTAGGAATGGGGGTGCGAAATTGGAGGGCAGCTATGCCCACTCATTGGAGAGAGATTTCGGCTGTGTCTGGTAGTAATTCGGAGCAGCTGCTTATCTGGCCGGCCATACTCCCTAGAAAAGTTACTCTACTTAGGGAGTGACTGAGACAACAAGAAGGTTTTCTTAGATATTTACAGGGTAATTACAGGGCTTTGGTTGCGATTTTGCAGTGTCGGTATTAATATCGGAGTTTAAGGATGTGTCAGATTCTTGTGTGATTAGAGATTTAATTTGTAAAAAGCAGTGATAAGATTTGGTGGGAATCTTGTATCTTTACATGGCATGGCCACTACATGGCCAAATGCAAAATAATTAGAAATCAACAAACTCCAAAATACATATAGATAGTTGAAATTTACAGTAATCCAATATAAATTACGATAATATACAATAAACTATTTGCCAGATATTTTACCATCTAGTAATGAAAATCAAATATACAAACTATTAGTCTTACAAATTTGAGTTGTTATATATAGTCAGTGAAATCAGAAAAATTCATATTACATTCTACTAAAATACAATGCAGTAATTTCTACCATAAATACGTGGGTGCAGTTCTTTAGTATAATATACAGTTTAAACAAAGAGGAGCTAGTTATTGTTTATTAATGTTATAAGTATATATATTACTACATAGTATCGAGATATATTTGAACAGTAGTTGCATACTGGGATTTCAGTATCAACAAGTTTCATACTTTTATACCTCAATATTGTACTATAGTGATTCATATTAATTCTTTACACAGTTCAATTTTTCGGGGTTGAAATATTTGAATCCAGCAGAATAAGAGGAAATGTTGATAACTATTTAACAATCTATACCATGAACATACTGTTTATAGTATTTGTAAAATTACAATGCAAGAGAATATTTCATGAAAAGTATGGATAATTTAATTACTGTATAGAAGAAGCTACAAGATTTAAGTAACTAACAAAGTCAGATCAACTACTATAGTCTAATTACAATTATCTATCTAACAAACTATTATTCAATCAAATGCCCCAAGTGTAATATTCAAGATAAATAATATGTATTTTCAGTTTGATTTTGGAGTATAAACAGTGTGTTCAAAAATGAATTATACAAAATTTTTCGCCCAAAATATTTTAACAATCTTTGTATTCATGTTAACTGTACCGTTTAAGATATACATATATATTTATATTTGAAGTGCACATCAGCTATTACAGGTTATTGTAATATTGAATATTATAAGTAGAAGAGATTGTTGATCAATTCATTGTACAAAGATATGAAACTAACATCTTAATCAATAAACTATTCAATGATAGTATAATATCCAGGTTGTTCGTATTAGTTTGATGTTGTACAATTGAAAAATAATTTAAACTGGGTCAGAACCACCATAGCAGATATGTAGTAATATTAGGTAAGTGAAATTTTATTACAATTGGATATCAGAGGAATGATTCTTACATGCTGTTATACTATAAAACCATAATAAGAATTAACATTATTGGTTTCATCAATTACCAGAAATTACGTATATTTTGAAATTGAGTAATAACTATGACATGAAATAAAGATCTGTACAAAGACTGTACATTAAATATTGTATATACTTTATGTTGCAGGGGTACTAAAATTCCAATAACTGATACAACTTCTAATAGATCTAAGAACAGCAGTCTAATCCAAATCTGGATATTCTTGATTAGTTGTCTTTCCCAATGCTCAACTATTTGTTGACCAAGGGACAAGCACACCAATAATTGTAATTGTCACATGAAAAATCAACCAGTAATATACCCTGTGGCTAGAACCATCTTGTGAGAAATCTCCCTGGAAAGTAAACTTAAATGGAATATTCAACTCCATCAAGACCTACATATTATTGATTTGAATAGAGATTGGAGAATAGTCTGAGGTTTTCATAATGAAGATAAATCTCCCCTCATTTGACAGTAAGGTAATCTTGTACCGTCTTTTGAACTCTCACTTTAGGTATAGTTCATCAACAAAGTGTAAATCTCTTTAGAAGGTATATGCAAGCCTCCCAGATACTCCAGTCAACCTCACCATGGTTACGAAGTATCTAGATACGTGCTCAGACCCTCCTGCAGCTAATTAACATTCTTTCACACTCCACAGGAAGAGTTTCACCTGCTCCTGAAAGCACCTGCATTTATGGAGATGTATTCAAGATGCTACGATATATGACTTATTGGAAACTCAACTTTCGGAGCAGCTAGGACTACTCTGTAGGGCTGTGGGAGACTTTGATAGCAGCTGAAACCTCTGCACAGCTCTTCAGGAGACTTGGTGCCATATTCCTATAGCAGTAATTGTCAGAGTCCCATTACCACATGGCATTTGAGCTATGATATTGTTTTTATTCAAGTCCAAAGAATTGCTCCATCAAAATATGACATGCATTATCTATGTACGTCTATTTATAGCAATAAATACGGTCAAACTGCCTACAGATAATACCTAAGTCAAATGTGAGGAGCATCTGGAGACACTGATTGAGAGAATATAGAGATGCACATGGATGCCATTGTGGGGGGAATATCTGGTTCTCTCCACCACCGCCACTCAGTTTGTCAAGATGAAGTGAGTGTGTAGTATAGGAAAATACAGGGATAACAGAAATGGACTGAGCAATGGAAGGTATATATTTGGGAGACTTTGGGGTATATAGAGAGTATTTCATCATATGAAATACACACTCTATCTTTCCAAACTCTTGGTTCCATACACTATTGTAAAGCTTTCATAAATCCACACAATCTGTGTGGTTTCTTACAGCCAGGTACCTCTTCGTGTCTTCTCACACACTGTCCACACTCCTTGAGTAAGAATCGCTGATTGTCTGAAATTCCCTTTGGACGCAATTACAGATTTCGGCGCTATATTGATGATGGGCTCTTGGTCTTTCAGCTGCGTCATGTCACCATACCATTAGCATTTAAACGAAGAGATGTATTGGGCGACCATGATGGAGCCAGATTGGAGATGTGCTTGGAGGACATGATTATATATACTTGGAGGCCACAATCAAGTGAGTTTGGAGATTTACTTAGATGTGATTGATATCAAGGCAGTTGATCGGAATGGAGGTGAGATGGGAGCTGAGACCCTAATCATTGATTAATGTGGAATGAAGGGAATTTAGAGAGTGCAGTACAACAACGTCTACGAAAAGAAGTGTGATGAAAGACTGGCTGGGAGATGGAGACTGCCAATCATCAGATGATGCAGTGCTTAGATCATGCAGTACTTGTGGTGTACAGTGTGTGGTATTTATAGTACATAGTGTATACAGTATGTGGTGTATGCAGTACTTGGTGTGTGTAGTACTTGCTGTATGAAGTAGTTGGTGTATACAGTACATGTTGTATGCAGTACTTGGGGTATGCAGAACTTGCTGTATGCAGTACTTAGTGTATACAGTACTCAATATATGTATTTCTTGGGGTATCTAGTACTCAGTGTATGCAGTACTCAGTGTATGTAGTACTCATTGTATGCAGTACTCAGTGTATGCAGTACTCAGTCAGTAGCAAAAAAATATTTGCCTCTGGGCGGAATGGCTCTGTCAGAGTGGACAGGATCCATTGGAGCTGTCAGCAACACCACAGTGGCGGATGACTTCTCACCAGGTGTCAATTCAAAGTGTCGCGTTCCATATCACCCTCTAATTGGTGTTTTACTGTTTCTTCTCATTCTGTCAGTCTTCTATTTCAAACAATCACTCTGGCGTTGCGGCCAACTGTCACCATACGTCGGAATGTGTTCATTGGGTACACCCTTGCATCGGGATTACAATGCGATGGGCAATGCTGCGAAAATCTCTCCTCGTGTTCCTTCTACCTGCGCGCAAAATGCAATTCTATCTTTACTAATTACACAAATCATTCCACGTCGCCAGATCAATGTGGCTATTGACAATCCATTGCTTGTTTCGTCCGTCTCCTGTCTTAATACTAGTAGCTATCTCTGGAATGATGTATGCGCAGCTGATATTGTTTCCCACGCTGCAAACTTGCAAAGCAATGGCTGCCGGTGCTATTCTCCCTTGTACAAATTTCGAGACGGGATCCAAGTTACCAGAATTTTCATGTATTATGGTGGGTGCCAGGGTTAACCAGTACTCAACGAAACCTCCATTCTCATTTAGGAGTTTGATTTTGACTGGTCATTGCAGTTGCCACGGGAGATGCCCATTCAGCGCGCCATAGCACCTCCCCGGACATTGCTTTACCCTCACCCAGTCGTTCCGTTGATCCCAACCCCGCTAGCTCTGGCTTCCTGTGCATTGACACATCTGAGATATGCATTCACCATCTAAACCCTGAACTTGAAACATAATACAATGGTAAATACAGAGCTCCATTGCGTGCAGTTGTTCGTCCGATATATATGTCGTGTTACAACTCTTATGCTTGATAAACTACCGCGTGCCGATGTATATTGCCAGGCAGTGCATTGCATCTTGTGTATTGTCGAGAAATGCTCTGAAGTCATTGATTATAGCATCAGGATACTTTCCATCATGGCGGTTTTGGGGTCACATGAATTCGGGCTTCTCATATAACTGGGAGATCAGGGGGGCAGCCAAATCAGCACTGGAAGGGAGGACTTTGCAGGCAGGAGCGCTATTCTCCCGACATTGCGCGAGGGCTTGGAGATTGAGCTCTCTGATTTCGAAGTGGAGAATGCGACGCTGAAACGTGATTACTTGCGGCAGGTAGTTGGGATTGTGGTTGGAGGCGTTCCAATAGTCCTTAAGGTTCGTATTATGGACTTCTTCATGTCTCTTGGTAGAACACTATTACAAAGATCCATATCGACGAATCTGTTCGACCCCATGAGACATCGAGTGGACCTTCAGAAAGTTGAAGTCAGCATCCAACTCCTTGGAAACATCTATCTTGTGGCTGATATAATCCTGCCTGGCATCCATTTCACGCCGCTTCTTGAACTGCGTCCAGGTTTTAGCATTTGTTTCCTTCTCTACCTTTTGCTTCTTCACGAGTTCCGTTCTCAGGACATTGGCCTTGGCCTTGGCCTTTGTGCCGGCTCGCCTGATTAAGAATACATTTCTGACGGTGTGAAAATGACGCAAGGCGTCCTCCATGTAGCTCAAGGTTGCATTATCGTAAGATTTATATTGAGCAGACATATAGAATTCTAACAATGCCTGTGTGTACTCAATTGGGTGATTGAATATGGCACGCTGAGTGGGACTTTCGCCTCGTAGAGACTGGGTTACAACTCCAAGCAGGTACCGGCTCATTTCCTTCATCTCCTTCCCATTCCATTGAGAAACATCATCATATGACTTATTTTTTGGTGTAAGGTTGTGGTAAGCGGGCACAGATAACCAGATTGCATTGTACTTGTCGAGCCATTCGTGTGTCCTCATGAAGTGGAATATCCACTTCTGGAGGTGGTCAAGCATGCCATTCTGCATTGTATGGAGGAGGATGGGCTTCGGGATGTCACTCACGATACAGGGAATATGTCGAAACACATTGAATTCTCGGTGAACATAGCGCGACAAGAGTTTGGCATTGGCTGCCTTGGTGTTTGCATTGCTGAGTGTTCTATATAGGTTGTGATCTCACCGGGGGTGTTGCTTGTCTGGAGGGACATAATCTCCAAGTTTGTTCTGTCAACACTCGCACCAAAAACAGACATGCTGCTCGAGATGATGTAGGTCACTATACTCAGGGCAATCTGCAAGCCATGCTGCTACAACTGGTTTCCAATGCCTGAAGTTACCATCTGTACAGAGAACGATGTAATGCCCGCTCTCGGCATTGGGATTTTGTTTAAAGGTGAGAGGCTAGAGTACCCACCTGAGTACATTGTTCAGCACCTCTCAGTTTGTTTGATGCTGCTCATCCAGCTGCTTCTGAGGAACATTGAAGTTCTTGATTGGAATCGGCAGGAGAGTGACCATTAGTACAGTGTGCGTTAAGGGCATCTGACGGATCTTCGAAGATAGATTGCCAATCGTCATATATACAGGCCACTCTTTCTTGTCGCCAGCAAAATTTGAGAGATGTGTTCTGTCGTTGATGGATATTAAGCGAACCAGTGTATCCCGCAGTCTGAGGGTTGCCTTCACCTCGATTAGCACGTTATTATCCTCGAGTATCACTTCTTACCAGTGTCTCCCACCACCAGTCCGCTGTGTGCATTTCAATATAGAGGTGTTTCGGTGGCGTATCGCTGTTGAAGCAATGCTGAGGGGCATAAATTAGATGCTTGGCATAGGCTGGCTGCTGCATCAACCATGTCATGCTTCTCATAATGTCTCGACTCCAGTATTTGATGGAGTGTTAGTGTTTGTGATTCCATTTCATATCCTTGAGAGAGTGTAGTTCCCACTCCCCGGGATCCTGATCATCTGGCATCCTAGCCACTAACATTTGGACGCTATCCCTGTTTTTGAATCTTGGGAAAAGCAGAGTGGTGTTTTCTTCCTTCAGCACGTTGTCATAGTACATCTTCATACCTTTCTTCTTGATCCCACACTGGAGATATTTGTACTCTTCACGCATCGCAAACGGGTTATACAGATTGTTCTGTATGTTCGTCTCAAGGCAACACTGAGCATTGCGTTCCCATGGCTTAGCAATGTAATCGCTCACCAGGGCGCTAGCCCTGAGGTATGTTTCCATCTGTGGCAGGAAAGGTGGCGGTGGTTGGAATGTTGAGTCTGCGATGATTTCAACGTGTTCGAGGTAGGGAAATGTTTCTAAGTCTTCGAATGAATCTTTGTTAGGGTTCAATTCATAAAGCTGAGTGGGTTCAATGCGTCGGGGCATGCTGCAAATACCCATATTCTTCTGGCGTGCCACTTGAAGGTGTTCAGGATGGTGTAATTTGATATATTTAAGTCGCCAGCTGTCTGAGGTGAACCTCTTTCGGCATGAAAATTCGGGGCAACAGAATGTGGTCTTCTCTGGCATTGTCGACTACACACAAGGAGTGGAGTATTCAGTGTAGAATGGGACGAAAGTTGGTGCTGGGCCTGAGCAGTCTGCTGTGTAAGCTCATGATACTTTCAGCTAACTTGGGAGATTTATTGAGCCTCAATACCATCAGAAGGAGGTTCCTTACACCCCAGGAGTTGTAAAAACGCTGCATGCGCGATGTCCCATAATACTATGCTGAAAATAAACCCTGTGCAATCCAAAAACCTCGTGATGCGTGTAATCATCAATGCCTGAGATGAATAGATTAGAATAAAGGAAATAAAAAAGACCAGAACCCGACCCTAACCCGAACGCAACCACCATTGACTCCTCTGCAACGGGAGAATGGGTTCACTACTCACCTACAGAGCCATCCGGGAGTGCCTCAGGGAGAGCGAGATCGGGGAGTGTGACGTTGGGGAGACTGTGGCCACCTGCCAAATCGCCGAGCAGCTTCTGATGCACATCCACAACCAAGGTGTTTCTGGCTGCCTCAGCTTCTCGCAGACTTGGCACCGCTGGGCGAGGTTTTTGCGGCATCTCAAGACCCAAATCCTCCAGCCCACTGAGGGGATGAGTCTCTGGCGTTCCTGTTCATGGGCGAGGCTGCAGGGTTTGTTGCTGTGGGGCATGCGCTGGAGGTTGTGGCCATGGGGTATGCTGGAGCATTTCCTGTCCTTGCTCAGGTAGTATGATTAGCTGGTTGTCTACCATGGTATCTACATTGTCAGCCAATGTATTTACCATCTCTCCCTGGCTAATCGTCCAAGGTTCTTTGCTATCATCCTCATCCTCATCCTCCTCCTCCTCCTCCTCCTCTTCATCCTCCTCATCCTTATCCTCCTGTTCCTCATCTTCCTACTCTTCATCTTCCTCCTCGTCATCGTCACCGTCCCTTTCCATATCCACATTGCCGTCTAAATCAACGCCGTCCGGTGTGTTCACATCATCCTCCATGCGCATATGCACATCACCATCATGTTCCGAGTCATATTCACTGCTCGACCTGGTAGAGTCGGTATCATAACCTGAGGAAATTGACACCGCGGGCGAGGCTTTGGGCTCTAGATATTCCTGGTGTAGTTAGCCCTCTGTGTCCAAGTCTCCCTCTGACATTTTCTTCTGCCACTGCAAAGCAACGGTACGAAAGATATCATCTCCCCCTGGGGTTTGTTTAACAATACCTTTCACTTTAATGTTTCCCTTCCCCTTGCCCTTCCCCTTCCCTTTCCCCATCCTGTCCTCCGCCGCCTTCTGTTTCCCCTTCCCATTCTTTGTTCCCTTCCCTTTCCCAGTCTCTGTCTCACAGCCCTTCTTGTCCTCTTCACCCTCGCCATTGTCATTGTCATTGCCATCACCAGGACAGCTCCTGCCACTGCTCGGCGCTCTGGGATCCGCCCTGTTCTCATCATCATCTTCCACATTGATGATCTCATCCCAATTCACTGGTCTAATGGCCAGAAAGTCGCCTGGTGTGTACTGCTGGCAGCTTGGCGGCTCAATCTTTGCCCTGGAATCATTGCTACCGTACCAAGAGAAACGATCGCCGGTGCGTTTAACCTTTCCTGAGCTGGTTGGCTGCGGATTGAAGCTATTGAATTGATCCCCGAAGGTATGGTGGTTGCCCCACCTCCAATTGTTCATTTGGTCACTTGTTTTGTCAAACATTTGCCCCATATATGAGTGGAATGCTGCCCACCACTCCCGAAAAAGTGAACTCCTGCTCCTGCGGCGTGGCCATATCAGCTGGAATTGTGAAAAGTGGCAAGTCGTGACTGGACCAAGAAAGTTTATATCATAAAAGAGGTCCCAGGCCCTGTCATTCTAGACACCACAACCATTCTATATCCATATAAATTCACCAATCAGTTTCGAGCTGAATCCCATTATACGGTCCTGATCCACTGACAGGTGTCGATTTATAACCGATGTCGGCATTTTTGCCCTAGAAGTTGCCTTTCCCTTTCCTTTGGGGCTGCCCTTTGGTGCCATCGCTGCAAGTTGACAATCAATCCACATCTGTGGTGTTAGCATTATGATACAGTTGAACGTTGCGGAAGAAAGCCCAGAGCGAACGTACAAAGTTTTGTAGGTTATTGGGTGTGTTTTGGAACAAGAGGGGTTGCTTGTGCAAGTGACGTGATATCAGGATAGTTCAGGATGCAGGTGGTGTATCAAATATGGGAGGAAAAGAGACTGGAGGTGTAGGCGGGAAGAAGGGATATATATACTTGAGTTCCTGCAATTTGATTCATATTCTGCATTTTGTTGGTTAATGAACACAAAACTGCCCAGCCCTCATCAGGCTCAACCACCAGGCAGCTCATGAATGAGGAGCATCGAGACGAGAATTAGTACTCGCGGTGAGGACAGTTTGAGAAGCCGGGCATTGCTTTAGCATCACATACCGCTTTTACCGCTCAGACATCTTGCATCTTGGAGCAAACTGAGTAGTTCTCAAGTTGTCCCTACTGTGCAAATATCCAACACAGCTACCTTTGGCTAGCGGTGAAAAAAGCTGACACAACTGATGTCATAGGATAGAGAATACGTCATTGTTCGCTCTGCGATGCTTTTAGCTCTACCAAAGGGGGTTTTCCACCGGGAAGCTGATGATATACACAATCGATGGTTCAATGTATTGTTCCAAGAAAGAGTGGAATACGATGATAGTCGCACCAAGACGGCATCAATGTCCTTCAAGAGGTGCAAATAGACCTCCGGACGTTGCTGTAACAGTGATTATCAATGCTGAGTTTAATCTGAGTTTAATCTGATCGCAGTTAACCCCATAATGGAATGCTGTTCAAGGGATCTCGTCCCCGAGTATTGTCACAGTTTAGAGTTTGGCGCGGTCTACAATGTGCCTCCCTTGTTTGTTGAATCCCTCTATGGTCGCTAAAATAGGAGTCTACCTCGCCTGCCGCTGAATATGCATGCAGAGGAAATTATTGCTACAGTCTTAACGTCAAACATCCATATCGGACGATGCCTTCCTGAAGCACTCACCCCAACATGTCTCCGGTCGTACAAAATGTTTGAAGTCTTGCTAATCACCACAATCCACAAAAGCGTTGGCCTTGGGGGAATTCTCAACTTCCTACTGCTAAGAGACGCATTTTGGTACAGGCTGGCGAGAGGGATTCCTCGCAAGGAGGGAGTTCCGTAGCCTCTACAATCCAAGGTCAGAACTGCACCCCCTCATCTGCGCTGAACATTACTCGCATTGCAGATATCATTCAACGCGTGACTTCCATCTCGTCCACTACACAGCGACTGTCAATAAATACTCTAACTGCCACACCGGGTACACCAGCACCCAGAGGAACGTTACAGATAGACTCAATGCGTAGTGTTGTATCCAGCCCTGCATGTGCCATTGCTAGCACTCCCACTCCTCTCAGTGGTCTTGAAAACCTGCCTACCCCCATCCCTGATCCACAAGCCCACGCGATCATTACAAATCCATTGTGAACGCGAGTTACAGAAAGGAGTCAGAGACACAGGCAGTGGCAATTGCAACTGCAGGTGGTGTCTACACCTCGATCAGTGGTCTCCAGCAGTCACAGCATTCATCCCTTTGGTCACTCAGACATGACATATTTTGTATTTGTAACGGGCAGAATTCTGGAGCTCCACCTGTGGAACAGACGGCCGGTTATGAGTGCAAGCGACTTGGAGATGGTAAGTTATGCAACATGACGCGTTGTGAAACCATTAGAAGAAGACCCACAATGGTAGATAATAGAGATGTACTGGAACACCGCAATGCAGCAAAACAACATTTGGTCCATAGCATTTGAGGTACATACAAAGGAGATCTTGAAAGAGGTATGCTGAAGCAACGGCCCATGTTGGATGTTACATAGTCAAACTGGTACCAGGTTCGCGCACAAGTCAACAATGTTAAATCCCATTTTATTCAATCTGCAAGTGACAGCATCGCAGAGCTTTATGATCTCCACCGCTTTGAATCCGACGCAGAGTGTTTGGAATTCATTGATTCCCTTCTGGCGGACAGGAAGTATCTTTTTCCTGAATCACACCGTGTGGAAGGTGGTGTACGCTGTCCAAATCCAACACAGGGAGTGTTGAAAGCTGCTAACGAATGGCCAGCGTCCACTTTACTACCTGGAGGAAGCAATCGCATGGTTTATATAAGTCATATTTTATCATCGGGCGAATAAGCACGGTAAGTATGCTGATGGATGTTGTAATTCCATGATTGACGACAAGGACATTCATATACCCTCGCCACTGATCATGTGTACCTGCACTGTATTGCGCCATGCTCTCCTGGAGTGGCAAAAGCACCAAGACGTTCATCCGAACGCTTCCAAGTTAAAGCTGCAAGTGGACAGACGTCATTGCTCAAACTACTTCAATTTCAAGAATGAAGGTGGTAAGAACACATTCTGTTGCACTGGAACATGTCGCAAGTTGTTAACCTCGCCTGGCATTGCAGACACATATACATTCTTGATGAATACCTGGAACACACTACCGGAGAGCTACCAATAGATCGTGTATAACAACACTCTTGCTACAGTCAAGCGTCAGATCCAACAGGCCGAGAACCAAATGCCTGTCGTGGTCATCAGCGTGGAAGCAGCGCGTGTTGAAAATGCTTTTTTTTTTGATTATTTCACCTCCAAAGTGGCGCTTGAGGAGCCCGAGATTGGAAGCACTGACCCAATCATCCCGATAGACAATCATTGCATGGATGATAATCTTCTTTCTGGGATGCCAGATGGCAGTGGGGATTTCGAAGACGAAGATGACAAAAGGGACGTGCAGAATGCCATCCGCACCGCCAGCCGGCGACGACGGCCTGCAACTGAACTCATGATGTTTGACCTTGGAACCAGTGATATCGATGGGAATGAGGGCGAGGATGGCGACGATGCGGATGCGGATGAGGAGGAAGACACATCGCAAGCCGATGATGGATCAACGCAGAATGTGGAGGACTGAGGGCATAGAATTAGAGAGTGTGAAGATTGGACTGTATATTTCAGACCTGTAAAATACAATAATGGCAAAGCAAATGCAACAGCAAGCGATGTATCCGAAGCGAAGACTGTATTGCAATATGTAACAAAATCTCAAAGCTAAACATCTATGGGGTGAGTGCGGCATCTGATATATAGTAATAGCGGAGCAGTAAAATGTGGCTATCAGCCGAAGAAAGACATAAACATCGCCAGGCGTTGTGTAAATGGCCACAGCATAACTGCAGCCCCTCCAAAGAGGGTAACACACGGGTCGTTCCGTTAGTGCGTATACATCAACACATTCCAGGCACAAAGTAGTGGAGGTAAGTATGCAATGTGACACGCCACCTGGGCGACAGGAAGCGTGTATTTCTCTGTCAGAGGGTACGAGGTTCCATCAGAGCTGTCAGAGCCGTCCGGAACACCTGGGTGTTTCTGACAGAAACTAGGGTTGTTGCTGATGGTGTATGTAGTACTCAGTGAATGAAGTACTTGGTATATACAGTACGCAGTGTATGGAGTTCTCAGTGTACGCTGTACTTAGTGTTAACTCCTAATTATGATATTGAGAAATACTAAGAGATGTGTTAACTTTGTGGCCTTAGGTGATGGTAGAGTTGAAGATGAGAAAGAGAGGGATAAGAGGTGATGAGGGAAATCATCATGAGAAACTGGGACTTAGGAGAATTTTGGGTGGGAGTAAATTTACCAATCCCAATATGACAGGTACGACTTCTAATCCTGATGTAAGAGTACAGAAATAATGTTTTCTACATTAAATGAAGCAAGTCATACCCCTGATTTCTCATCTGCAGTAGTATGTTCCGTATCTTTCTATTCTTCATCCTGCATCTCTTCTTCTCATACACAACTCTACCATCACTGCAGAACAGAAGGTAAAGTCGTTCCACTCTATTACTCCATGCTATAATCGTAAGTTGACACTGAGTACAGCATACACCGCGTACAGTATACACCAAGTGTAGCATCCACCCAAGGTTGACAGTCTTCCCTGTATTCTGATGATTGCAAGTTGATTCCTGAATATAGCTTCCACTTCCTTCATGGCACCTGACAAATTGACTGCCATTAGCCCGCTCTCCATCATAGCTCAAAGCTAAAGTCACTCTGTCATAGACCCACAGTTGTGAGTAAACTAACTGATTAATAGAGTCTCAACACCGAGTGCCCCTCTGTGTCCTGTGATCTTCACCACCCTGTACACATCAGTACCAAGTATGCCTCCCATCAATGGACTCCATATTGACCACCTCCAAGGGTATTTGAAATCTGGATTGATCATAGCCTCCAAGTTCAGCTGTGAACATGCTTGATCACATACTCAGAGTGCATCGGTAAGTTTACTTGCTCATGACCCCCAAGTGCATCTTTCCGTTCACTTGATTTTGCCCTCCATATATTCAAACTAACTGGATAACAGTTATGAAGTTAGCGCTATTATGGCCACCAATGAGTATTGCTGAACTCATATGGTTATGACCTCCATGTGAATTACTATACTCACTCAATCATGGCCTCTATAAGGATTTTCAAACTTGCTCAATCATGGCCTTCAGCTACATTTCAAAGTTCACTCAATTGCCATCTTCAAGCCCATATTGAATTGCTCTGCAGCTGTGGCTAAAGCCAGTCCCAATATATAGTGTGTAGATGGCAGCTATACTTTTATGGTGATATTTAGATATATAGATGAGAGTATAAACCGAATACTTCAGTTTCAAACACTGTTGAACGATATTCAGTAGTTACAATTTCCTGTTGAACCAACAGTAATCCCAAAGAAGATGATGCGATTCCCACACTGCTTTAAAGTGATTTGAGGTGCTCTAAGGCTTGTTCTCTGTGTTTTCTGATGTTTTCAGGCTTTTCATTGCCATGTCCAGGATTGTTTCCAGCACTCCCAGGCTTGTTGCCAGTGCAAATATGCTTGTAGCTTGTATTTCCAGGCTCTCCCCTGGTTGTCAACAGAGATCCTAAGTTGTTGCAAATTTTTTGCCCAGGTTCCCAGATGCACCTGAAGGAGGACTGTATCAGTCTTGTCATCTCTGAGATGTGATCACCCTGGCATTATCAACTGACAACTTCCAAACACTCCAAGAGACTTCCAGTGACAAACACAAATTTGGCTGATGTTATAAAACATATTCTGGCTTAAAGACCATGTCAGAATAAGGCACAAGGGTCAATATAAGAGATTCATCTTTCAGTAAATTTCTTGATACAGTTTAAAGGTGTTGTTCACTGGTGATTTCTGAGTGTGGATTGCTGCTCCAGCTAATTGCTTTATACTGCTAAAAAACTGTGAGATTTTTCATTCAAGTGCTGAGGATGAGATTTAATCAGATATTGTCACAATAACCTTTAAGATTGTTAGACAGCTTCTTGCTGAGGTAAATCATGTTTCTAACAATTCGCTGTTGGCCTTACTATGAATTCTATTGGTTATTATATTTCTGCATAAGTTGTTTTACAGCATTATGTTTCTGACTAGAACTTTCCCCTGCAATATTTAAAATACAAACGCTGGCAGCTTATAACTTCTGATGTACCCTCTCCCATTTCATTTATTAACTCATTGGGACATTTTGAGATATTATCAGCAGAAAGGTTTTCATCCATATGGCATGGCTCCATCACAGGGGCCACACACCATCAGATCCATCAGAGACACCCCAGTGGTGGTTTACTCACTGCTTGGCATGAATACCATGTATCATATTCCATATCAACCGCCAATTACATATCCACTGTATGTTCTTGCTCTGTTGGGTTCAGTATTTAAATGTGCACTCTAGTATTGTGGCGAACTGTGACCATATGTTGGAATGGATTAATGGGGTACCCGCTTGCATTGGAATTACAATGCAATTGGTGACACTGTGAAAACCTCACCTCGTATTCGTTCTACCTGTGAGCAAACTGCATTTTGCACTTTACTTACTCTCCAGATCACTCGAAGTTACCAGATCTATGTGGCTTTTGACAATCCATCACTTGTTCCATCTGTCTGCAGTCTGAACAGTAGTAGCAATATCTGGAATAACATGCGTGCTGCTGATGATGTTTCTCTTGCTGAAAACTTGCAAAGTAATAGCTGCCGGTACTTTTCTCACATTTACACAATTTGAGACTGAATCCAAGTGACCTGAGTTTCGAGGTATTGTGGTGAACGCCTGGTCAAACCAGTACTCAACAAAAGCTTCATTCTCATTCAGGAGCTTGATTGTGAGTAGTTGTTGCAGTAGCCATGGGAGGCGACCCTGTAGGGTGCCATAACACCGTCGCAGGAGTTGCTTTACCCATATCCAGTTGTTCTGGTAGTCCCCTCCACACCAGCTCGGGCTTCCTGTACATTGACACATCCGATATATGTGTTCACCTTCTAGACCCTCAACTTGAAGATGAACACCATGGTAAATACAGAGCACCATTGTGTGCTGTTGTTCATCCAATATATACGTCTTGTAACGACACTTATGCTTGATAAGCTTCCACCTGCCATTGTATATTGCAACGCAGTATGTTGCATTTTGAAGATTTTCCAGTAGTGCTCTAAAGTCATTAATCATAGTGTCAGGATGCTATCCATCACAGTGGTGCTTTGGTCGTATGGATTCTGGCTCCATATATCAGTGAGAGCTTTGGGACACAGCGTGATCAGTACCAGAAGGGAGAACTTTGCTGGTGGCAGTGCTGGTCTCCCGATGCTGAGTAAGGGCTTGGAGATTGAGCAATTTGATTTTGAAGCAGAGAATGCGATGCTGACAGGTAATTACTTGCAGCAGGCAGTTGAGAATGTGATTGGAGGTATTTCAACCAGCCTTGAGGTTAATTCTATATTCTTGTTCATGTCTCTTCGCAGAATACCATTGCAAGGCTTTGTATTGACGAATCTGTTTGACCCAATGAGACATCTAGTGGATCTTCAGAAAGTTGAAGTCGGCATCTAACTTCCTTGAAACATCTATTTTGTGGTTGATATAATCCCAGAAGGCAATGATTTCATACCGCTTCTTGGACGGCCTCCAAGTTTCAGTATGTGTTTCCTCATCTACCTTTTGTTTCTACATGAGTTCCATTCTCAGGTTATTTACTTTGGTCTTTGCCTGTTTGCCGGCTCACCTGAGTAAGAAAACATCTTTGAAGGTGTGAAAACGATGCAAGAAGTCTTCCATGTAGCTCATTGCATCATCATGAGATGTATATCAACTATAAATACAGAATTCTAACAATGCCCGTGTGCACTCAATTGCATGATTCAATATGGGACACTGAGTGGGGTTTCCACCTCATAGAGTCAGGGTTATAACTCCACGCAGGTACCAGCTCATTTCAGTTAACTTCTTTCCATTCAATTTAGACACTGCCTCTTAACAGATTTTTCAGTATGAGGCCATTGGAAGCAGGCACGTATATCCAGATTGCATTGAACTTGTCGAGCTGTTCATGCATCTTTCTAAAGTGCAAAATCTACTTCTGCAGGTAGCAAAGCATGCCAATCTGCATTGTACAGAGGAGGTCAGGCTTCAGACGGTTGATCACGATGCTGGGAATGTGTCCAAACATGTTGAAACCTCGGTGAATATGGTGTGATGAATTTTCAGCATTGCCTTCCTTGGTGTCGGCAACTCTGAGTGTGCCCTATAGGTTATGATCCCTTCTGGGGTATTGCTTGTCAGGAGGGACATAATCTCTAAGGTTGTTCTTTGGACAGTCGCATGACAAACAGACATGCTGCTTGACATGATGTAGGTTGCTATACTCATGGCAATCAGCAAGCCATGCTTCTAAAACCAGTTTGCAACCAATGAAGTTGTCATCTTCATAGAGAATGTTATAATACCCAATCTTGGCACAGGGATTTTGCATAAAGGTGAGAGGCAGGAGTACCTGCCTGTGTACCCTGTTCTGCACCTGTCGGTTCGATTGCCACTGCTCATGCAGTTGTATCTGAGGACTGTTGCAGATGTTGATCGGAATTGGCCGGAGAGCTACTATTATGATGCTGTGTGTTGAGGGCATCTGGTGGATCATCGAAGATAGATTGCCAATTGTCATACATACAGGCAACACTTCAATGTCACCAGCAAATTTCAAGAGATGAGTTTGGTTGGACATGAAGATCAAGGGAATCAGTGTATCACTCACTCTGAGCATTGACTTAGCATCGATTAACATGCTTGTATCCTCGAGTATCTCTCATTCCCTGTGTTCTACACTAACAGATCACAATGTCACTTTCAGAATGGAGGTGTTTCAATACCGTATTGCTTTTAATGAAACCAACACTGAGGGTTGTAAATGAGATGGTTCGCATAGGCTCGCTGCTGCATCAACCATCTCATGCATTTAAAGATGACTCAACTTCAGTATTTGAAAGGGCATTGGTGGTTATCATTCCATCTCATATCCTTGGGAGTGTGTAGTTCCCATTGCCAGAGAGAATAATTATACGGAATGTTAGCCATGAGCTTCTGGACGCCATCCCCATTTTTAAACATTCGGAAATGCAGAGTGGTGTTTTCTGCCTTCAGCGCATTGTCAGAGTATGTCATTATACACTGCTTCTTGATCCCGCACTGAATATAATTGTACTCATCACGTGTTGCAAATAGGTAGTAGGGATGGTTTTGTAGGTGCGTCTCAATGCAAACTTGAGCATCACGTTCCCATTGCTCAGCCACGTAATTACTCTACGAAGCGCCAGTGCCACCATATGATTTCATCAGTGGCAGAGGAGGTGGTAGTGGTTTAGACCCCAAGTGTGGGATATTTTGAATGTGTTCGAGATGGGGAATAACATCCAAGTCTTTGACAGATTCATTGTTAGCATTGAAGTTATGGCACTGTGCAGGATCAACGTGTCGGGGCGCACTGCAAATAGTCAGATTCTTCTGTTGTTCAACTACCAGTTGTTCACACTGGTGGAAGGTAATATGATTAAGTCACTAGCTGTCTGAGGTGAACTTCTTCCAGCATGAACATTCTGGGCAACTGAAAGAGGTCATCTCTGGCATTTTCGACGACTCATGAGGAGTGGGGTATACAATCTAGAAACGAATCGCAGTTGGTGCTGGGCCTGAGCAGTCTGGTTTGGATATAAGTTCATGATACTGTGAACAAACTGAAGAAAATTCTTGAGCCTCAACACCATCACAAGGATGATTTGTTCACGCCAGAAGTCAGCAAAACACCGAATGTGAACTCTTCTATAATACTATCATTAAGATACAACCAATACAAAACTCACAAATAAAATATATCCTGTGCGATCCAAAAATCTTGTGACGGGTGTAATATTCATCACCTGAGATAACTCGGTGAGAACAGAGACATTGAATAAGCCCACAATCCGAACACTAACCCAAACAAGAAGGCAACAAAAAATCCTTCAACGAATAAAACACCTTCTCATATACCTTGTTCAGTGCCTGCGATGAATAGATTGCCGCAAAGCAAAATCACAAGACAAGAATCCAATCCTACGCTAAATGCAACCATCATCACCTCCTCTACAATGGAAGCACTGATTAACTTGTCACCTACCGAGCTATTCATATGCATCTCAGTCACAGCATCAGCAACAACTATAGTCTCCGTCAGAAACACACAGGTGATACAGATGGCTCTGATGGCTCTGACGGAACCTCATACCTTCTGAGGGAGAATTCCATACTTCCTGTTGCATATTTACCTGCATTACTTTGCGCCTGGACTGTGGTGACGTATACACACCATCAGAACGACATGTGTGTTACACTCTTCGCAGGGGCTGCTGTTATGCTGTAGCCATTTATACAACGTCTGGTGATGTTTATGCCTTTTTTCAGCCGATAGCCACATTGTACCTCACCTCTTTTGCTTCACATCGGATGCTGCACTCGCCCCAAATATGTTTAGGTTCGAGATTTTGTCACATATTGCAATGCAGTCTTCGCTTCGGATACATCGCTTGCTGTTGCATTTGCTTTGCCATTATCGTATTTTACAGGTCTGAAATATGCAGTCCAATCTTCACACTCTCTAGTACTATACCCTCAGTCCTCCACATTCTGCGTTGATCCATCATCGGCTTGAGATGCTTATTTCTCCTCATTCCCATTCGAATCATCTCCATGCTCACTCATACCCGTCGACATCACTGGTTCCCAGGTCAATCCTACTCTTCCCTCAGTTTTCCACATTCTGCGTTGATCCATCATCGGCTTGCGATGCTGCTTCCTCCTCATCCGCATCCGCATCGTTTCCCGCTTCGCCCCCCTACCTGTCGACATTACTGGTTTCCAGGCCAATGCTCTCGTGTTTAATGGCAGGCATTCATCGCGGGCTGGCGATGGAGATGGCATCATGCATGTTGCATTCTTCACCTTCAGCTACGTAATCCCGGCTGCCCCCTGGTAACCCTACGATGCAGTTTGTCATCCGTGCAATTGTTGTCTATGGGGATGTTTGGGTCAGTGGTTCCGATCTCGTGCTCCTCAAGTGCCACTTTGGATGTCAAATAATCAAGAAGAATAGCATTGCCAACACGCGCTGCTTCCACGCTGATGACCACGACAGGCATTGGGTTCTCTGCCTGTTGGATTTGACGCTTGACTGTAGCAAGAGTGTTTTTATACACCCTCTGTTGGTAGCTCTCTGGTAGTGTATTCCAGGTATTCATCAAGAATGTATATGTGTCTGCAATGCCAGGCGAGGTTAACAACTTGCGACACGTTCCAGCGCAGAAGGATGCATTCTTACCACCGTGATTCTTGAAATTGAAGTAGTTCAAGCGATCAAGTTAGTCCACTTGCAGCTTTGACTTGGAAGGATTCGGATGAACGCCTTTGTGCTTTTGCCACTCCAGGAGAGCATGGTGCAAACGTCGTGCAGGTAAACATGATCAGTGGCGAGGGTATATAACTGTCCTTGTCGTCAATCATGGAATTATACAATCCATCATCATACTTACCGTGGTTATTCACCCGATAATAAAATTTTATGTAGATAAACAGTGGGATTGCTTCTGCCAGGAAGCGAAGTTGACGCTGGCCATACGTTACCAGCTTTCGACACTCTCTGCATTGGATTTGGACCGTATACACCACCTTCCACACGCTCCGCTACAGGAAAAAGATACTTATTGTCTACGAGAAGGGAATTGATGAATTTCAAACGCTCTGCATCACATTCAATGCGGTGGAGATGATAAAGCTCTGCTATGTTGTCCCTTGCTGATTAATTGAAATGATATTTAACCTGGTGAACTTGTGTGCGAAGCTGCTACCGGTTTGAGCGTGTAATTTCTAACGTTGGCCGTTGCTTCAGCATACCTCTTTCAGGATCTCCTTTGTGTGTACCTCAAATGCTATGGACCAAATGGTGTTTTGATGCATTGCAGTGTTCCAGTACGTCTCTATTATCTACCAGTGTGGGGCTTCAGCTAATGGTTTCGCAATGCGTCGTGTTGTATAACTCACTGTCTCCAAGTCGCTTGCACTCATAAACGGCCATCTGTTCCACATGTAGAGCTCCAGGTCTCTGCCCGTTGCAAATACAAGATACATCATGTCTAAGTGACCAACTGCAAGGATGCTGCGACTGTCGGAGACCACTGATTGAGGTGTAGACACCGCGTGCAGTTGCAATTGCGACTGCCTCTTTCTCTGATTCCTTTCTGTAGCTCGCATTGGCAGTGAATTTGAAATGATCATGTGGGCTTGTGGATTAGGGATGTGGGTAGGCAGGTTTTCATAACCACTGAGAGAGGTCGGAGTGCTAGCAATGCCACATGCGGAGCTGGATACAACGTGATGTGTTGAGTCTGCCTGTGACGTTTCTCTGGGTGCTGGTGTACCCCGTGTGGCAGTTGGAGTAATTATTCACCGTCGCTGTGTAGGGGACGTGGTGGAAGTCACGCATTGAGTGATATTTGCAATGTGAGAATTGTTCAGCGAAGTTGAGGGGGTGGAGATCTGACTTTGGATTGTAGAGGCTACGGAACTCTCTCCTTGAGAGGAATCCCTCTCGCCAGCCAGTACGGAACCGTGTATCTTAGCCGGGGGAAGTTAAGAATTCCCCGAAGGCCCATGCTTTTGTTGATTTTGACGATTAGCATGACTTCAAACATTTCGTACAAACAGAGAGGTCTATGGGTGAAGGCTTTGGGAAGGCATTATCCAATATGGATGTTCGACGTTAAGTCTATAGGAATAGTTTCCTCTGCATGCATATACAAAGGCAGGTGAGGTAGACTCCTATTTGAGCGACAATGGAGGGATTTGACAAAAAAGGGAGGCACAGTGTTAACTGTGCTAAACTCTAAACATTGACAATACTCAGGGATGACATCCCTTGAAAAGCATTCAATTATGAGGTGCACTGCCATCAGATTCAACTCAGATTGAACTCAGCATTGATATTCACTGTTACAGCAATGTCTGAAGGTCTATTTCCACCGCTTGAGCAGTGTTTATGCCTTCTTGGCGTGACTATCATCGTATTGCACTCGTTCTTGGGACAATACTTTGAACCATCGATTGTGTATATCTTCAGCTTCCTGGTGGAAAACCCCCTTTGGCAGAGAGAAAAGCATTGCAAAGTGAACATTGACATATTCTCTATCCTATAACATTAGTTGCGTGTGCATTATCCACCGCTAGGTGTTGGTATCCGTGTTGGATGGTTGTACAGTTGGGACAACTTGGGAACTACTCAGTTTGCTCCAAGATACATGATGTCTGAGTGGTAAACGTCGTATGTGATACCAAACAACACCTGGCATCGTACAGTGTCCTCACCATGAGTACTAGATCACGTCTCAAGGCTCCTCATTTATGAGGTGCCTGGTGGTGGTCCAAGATGAAGGCTGGGCCGTTTTGTGTTCATTAAACAACAAAATGCCGGACATGACTCAAATTGCAGGAACTCGAGAATATATATCCCTTCTTCCCAACTTCACCTCCATTCTCTCTTCCACCGGTATTAAACACACCGCCAGCATCCTGAACTATGTCCTCATCACGTGACTTGCACAAAACAACGCCTCCTGTTCCAAAACACACCCGATAAACTACAGAACTTTGTATGTTCACTCTGGCATTCTTTCCGCAACTTTCAACTGTATCATAATGCGAATGCCTTGGATGTAGATTTATTTTCAACTGGCAGCGATGGCACTAAAGGACTGCCCCAATGAAAAGGGGAAGGCTGCTGCTAGGGCAAAAATGCCGACATCGGTTATAAATCAACACCTGTCGTTGGATCGGGACCTGATAAAGAGATTCATCCCAGAACTCATTGGTGGACTCATACGGATATACAATGTATGTGGCGTCAACAATGAGAGGGCCTGGAACCTCTTTTATGATATAATTATTCTTGATTCAGTTAAAACTCACCACTTTTCACAATTTCCGCTGATGTGGCCGCACCGGTAGAGCAGGAGTTCACCTCTTCAGGAGTGGTGGGCAGCCTTCCGCTCATATATGGGGCAAATGTTTCACAAAACCCGTGACCAAATGAATAATTGGAGGTGGAACAACAACCGTGGCTTCAGGGATCAAGTTGATCTCACCAATCCGTAGACAACTCACTCAGGAAAGGTTGAACGCAACAGCGAGCATTTCTTTTTGTATGGTAGCAATGATCGCAGGGCAAAGATTGAGCCGCCAAGCTGATGGCAGTACAAGCTAGGCGACCTCCTTACCATTGGATCACTGAATTGGGATGAGATAATTGACCAGGATGGGGATGATGAGAACTAGGCAGATACCGGAGTGCCGAGCAGTGAAATGAGCTGTGCAGGCAATGGCAATGACAATGCCGATCGCGACGGTGAGGAGGACATGCAGGGCAGTGAGAAAGGGACTGGGAAAGAGAAGAGTACAAAGGATGGGAAGGGGAAAGGGAAAGCGACTGAGGACGGGATGGGGAAAGGGAAGGGGAAGGTCAACGGAAATGGCAAAGGGAAAGGTATTGGTAAACAAACCCCAGGGGGAGATGATATCTCTCATACCGTTGCTTTGCAGTTGCAGAAGGAAATGTCAGAGGGAGACTTGGACATGGAGGGCGAACTAGCCCGGGTATATTTAGAGCCGGAAGTATCGCCCTCCATGTCAATTTCCTCAGATGATGATACTGACTCTATTGAGTTGGACGGCGAATATGACTCCGAACATGATCCGAATGTGGATATATGGATGGAGGATGATGTGAACTCACTGGACGGCGTTGATTCAGACAGCGATATGGAGATGGGAAGGGACAGTGATGATGAAGAGGAGGAAGATGAAGAGGAGGAAGATGAGGAGGAGATGGAGGATAAGGACGAGGAGGATGAGTAGTAGATGGAGGAGAATGAGAATGAGAATGAGGATGATGGCAAAGAACCTTGGACGATTAGCCAGAGAGAGATGGTTAATACATCCGCTGAAAATTTAGATACTATGGTAGACAACCAGCCAATTGTGCTACCTGAGCAAGGCCAGGTGATGCGCGAGCATACCACAGGCCCACAACCTGCGGCGCGAGCCCCATGGCCACAAACTGCGGAGTCTCGCCCACAACCACAAATGCCGGAGACTCATCCCCTGAGTGGGCTGGAGGATTTGCGGCTTGTGACGCCCCAAAAACCTCGTCAGGCGGTACCAAGTCTGCGAGAAGCTGAGGCAGCCGGAAACACATCGGTTGTGGATGTTGATCAGCAGCTGTTCGGTGAATCGGCAGGTGGTGACAGTCTCCACAACGTCCCATCTCCCCGATGTCCCTCTCCCTGAGGCACACCCGGATTGCTCTGTAGGCAAGCAGTGAACCAGTCATTGCATTACAGTGGAGGTGATGATTCTTGCGTTCAGGTTAGGGTTAGGTTCTTATCTCGTTTGTTTCCTTGGTTCTAATCTATTCATCTCAGGTATTGATTATTACACGGGTCACGAGGTTTTTGGATCACTCAGTGTTTACATTATTCATAGTAATATGGGACATTGCGCATGCAGCGTTTTTGCAACTCCTGGCGTGTAAGGAACCTCCTTGGAATGGTGTTGAGGCTCAATAAATCTCACAAATTAGCTGAAAGTATTATGAGCTTACACCACAGGCTGCCCAGGCGCAGCACCAACTTTCATCACTTTATTCACTGGATATTCCACTCCTCGCATGTCGTCAACAATGCAAGGGATAACCCTTTCCGTTTCCCTAAATCTTTGTGCTGAATGAAGTTCACCTCAGACAGCTGGCGACTTAATCATATCGAATTACACCATCCTAAACACCTTCATGTTGCACCCCAGAAGAATCTGACCATTCGCAGCATGCCTCAAAGCGTTGAACCCGCTCAGCATTTTGAATTTAATAATAACAAAGATTCATTCGAAGACTTGGATGTGTTTCCCTATCTAGAACACTTTGAAAACATTGCAGATGCAGAGTCTTAACCACCGCCACCTCCTCTGCCACGGACCAAAACATACCCCGGCGCCGGCGCTCTGGTGAGCGATTTCATTGCTGAGCCATGGGAACGCAACTCTCAGGGTTGCCTTGAGACAAACCTACAGCACAATCTCTACTACCCGCTTGCGACGCATGAAGAGTACAAATATATCCAGTATGGGATCAAGAAGGAGGGTTTGAAGACGACCTATGACAACTTGCTAAAGGAAGAAAACACTGCACTGCGTTTCCCAAGCTTCAAAAATGGGGATGGCGTCCAAGAGCTTGTGGCTAGCATACCAGATGATCAGGCTCTCGAGGAGTAGAAACTACACACTCTCGAGGATATGAGATGGAATTACAATCACCAACACCCGATCAAATACTGGTGTCGAGATATCATCAGAAGCATGAGATGGTCAATGTGGCAGCCAGCCCACGCCGAGCATCTAATTTACACCCCTCAGTATTGCTTTCACAGCGATACACCATCGAAATGCCTCTATATTAAAATGCACACTGCAGACTGGTGGTGGGAGTCACAGGTAAGCAGCAATACTCCAGGATTATATCCTGCTAATCGAGGTTAAGGCAATGCTCACACTGCAGGATACACCGGTTCACTTGATCTTCATGTCCGACGGAATACATCTCTCAAATTTTGCTGGCAACAAGAAAGAGTGCCCTGTATATATGACAATGAGCAATATATCTTCGAAGATCCGCCATATGCCCTCAATGCACACCGTCGTAATGGTCACTCTCCTGCTGATTCCATTCAAGAACCGTAATGTTCCTCAGAAGCAGCTGGATGAGCAGCGAAAAACAAACCGAGATGTGCTCAACGAAGTACTCCGGTGGGTACTCCAACCCCTCACCTTTGAACAAAATCCCAATGCTGAGAGCGGATATTACAATGTCCTCTGTGCAGAGGGTAACTTCAGGGGTTGCAAACCGGTTTTAGCAGCATGGCTTGCAGATTCCCCTGAGTATAGCGATCTACATCATTACAAGCGGCATGTCTGTTTTTGGTGTGAGTGTCCAAAGAACGAAGTTGGAGATTATGTCCTTCCTGACAAGCAACACCCCTGGTGGAATCACAATCTATATAGAACACTCAGCGATGCCAACACCAAGGAAACCAATGCTGAACTCTCGTCGCGCTATGTTGACCGAGGATTGTGCGTGTTGCATCAAATTCCTTGTATCGTAAGTGAACTCCCAAAGCCCAACCTTCTCGATACAATGCAGAACGGCATGCTTGACCAACTCCAGAAGTGGATTTTCCACTTCATGAAGACACATGAACAGCTCGACAAGTACAATGCAATCTGATTATCTGTTCCCGCTTACCACATTCTCAAACAAAAAAATATGTCATATGAGGAAGTTTCTCAATGGAATGGAAGGAGATGAAGGAAATGAGCTGGTACCTGCTTGGAGTTGTAACCCAGTCTCTACGAGGCGAAAGCCCTGCTCGGCGTGCCATATTAAATCACCCAATTCAGTGCATACGGGCATTGTTGGAATTCTATCTGTATGCTCAATATAAATCTCACGATAATGCCACTTGAAGCTACATGCAGGATGCCTTGTGTTGTGTTCACACCTTCAAAGATGGTTTCTTACTCGGGCCAGCCGGCAAAGAGAAGAAGGTCAAAGCCAATACCCTGGGAACAGAACTCGTGAAGAAGCAACAGGTAGACGAGGAAACAAATGTTCAAACTTGGATGCCGTTCAAGGAGCATCGTGAAATGAACGCCTGCCGTGATTATATCAGCCACAAGATAGATGTTTCCAAGGAGTTGGATACTGACTTATACTTTCTGAAGATCCACTTGATGTCTCATTGGGTAGAACAAATTCGTCGATACGGATCCTTGCAACAGTATTCTGCCAAGAGACATGAACAAGCACATAACACGAACCTCAAGGACCATTGGAACGCCTTCAATCACAATATGAACTACCTGCCACAAGTAATCACCTCTCAGCGTCGCATTCTACGCTTCGAAATCAGAGATCTCAATCTCCAAGCCCTCACTCGGCTTTGGGAGCCCAGCCCTGCCACCTGCAAAGTCCTCCCTTCCGGTGCTGATCTAGCTGCCCCACTGAACTCCCAGTCATATGCGAAGCCCAAATTCATGTGACGCCAAAACCGCCATGATGGAAAGTATGCTGACACTATGATCAAAGACTTCAGAGCATTACTCGACAATACACAAGACTCAATGCACCGCCTGGCAATATACAGCGGCATGTGGGAGTTTATCATGCATAAGAGTTGTAAGAAGACATATATATCGGATGAACACCTGCACGCAATGGAGCTCTGCATGGACCATTGTATTAAGGTTCAAGTTGAGTGTTCAGATGGTGAACGCATACCTCTGATTTGTCAATGCACAGGAAGCCAGAGCTGGCGCGGATGAGATCAATGGAACGACTGGGTGTGTGTAAAGCAACATCCGGCGAGGTTTTATAGCGTGCTGAATGGGCATCTTCTGTGGCAACTGCAGCGACTATGCAGAATCAAACTTCTAACCGAGGATAGCGCTTTCGTTGAGTACTAGTTAGCCCTGGCGCTCACCACAATACCTGAAAACTCGGGTAACTTGGATCCCATCTCGAAATTTGTACAATTGAGAAAAGCACCAGCCGCCGCTGCTTTCCAAGCTTTCAGCTTGGGAAACAATGTCGGCTGCGCACATATCATTCCAGACATAGCTACTGGTAGTAAGACAGCAGACAGACGGAATGAGCAATGGATTGTCAATAGCCACATAGATCTGTGGACTTGGAATGATGTGTATAATTAGTGTAGTGAGAATTGCATTTTGCAGGCAGGTAGAAGGAACGCGAGGAGAGACTTTCGCAGAGTCACCCATCAAATTGTAATACTGATGCGAGCGCACACCCAATGAACCCATTCCGATGTATGGTCACAGTTGGCCACAACGCCAATGTGATTGTTTAAAACAGGAGACCGATAGAACGAAAAGATATGGTGAAACTGCGATTTGAGGGCGATATGGAACGCGACGTGTTGAATTGATGCCGGGCGCGGAGTTATCCGCCACCAGGGTGTCTCTGACAGCTCTGACGGAGCGTGTCCACTCCGATTCCGCCATTCTGCCTGGACGGAAATATCTTCTGCTGCTGAGGGACATTTGGTAGACCATCAGTACATGCTGACTCAATGAGCAGCTGCTGTTCCACATTGTTTTTTGAGGTGATTCTGGCTGCCTCAGCTACTTGCATAGTTGGCGCCACCATGACAGGGTTTTGCGGTGTAAGAAGGCATAAAAACTCGCGCCCAAAGGAGGATCAGGCTCCAGAGATACTGGTTGTGGGCAATGTTCCGTTGTTTGTGGCCGTGTGGCAGGCGCTGGTGTTTGTAGCTGTCAGGTATGCTTGCACATCTCCTTGCCTAGTTGAGGTCGCACATTTGGCTGATCATCAGCCATGGTATCTACATCGTCAGCTGATGTAGTAACTAACATACCCTGGCCAATTATCCGAGGTTCTTTGCCAGCATCGTCATTGTCATCTTCCACCTCATCCTCATTCTCCTCCTCCTCTTCCTCCTCATCCGCCTCCTTCCCATCTTCCTCCTCTGCTTCTTCCTCCTCATGAACATGACATCACCAAAATGCATTTTTGTCTGTCGGATCCTCTGGGAGTGTCTGGATGTTGACGGACCGAAACCCCAGGGCGGTCAAATTCCAGAGTGTACTGGACTAATGCAGTGGCCTTCAGCTGGACCTGGAAGTTCCAGCAACAAATCTAGGTGACCATGGGAGATCTAGTGACAACGCGGGGAGTACCTAGGAATGCCAACAACAAGCCTGGGATGGGCAACAACAAGCCAGGGAGTGCCGATGACATGTCTGGAAGCACTGATGACAAGCCTGGGAGTGCGGACTACGAGCCTGGGAGCGCCAACTACAAGCCTGGGAGCGCCTCACAGCACCGGTGACAAGCCTGGGAGCACCACAATATACTGTAGCACCGTCTTGGAAACACAAGAACTTCCTTGGGAGCACTGCTGGTGTACCTGGAAATCATAGCTACAACTTATCATTTAACAATTTTTATAACTCATGTATTCAGTTTGTATTCTCATCTATGTATCTATATAGCTACCCATCAACACACAGTATATCTAGACAGGCTGTGGGTGGTGCTTGAGAACATTTCGAGGTACCCTTGACTATGGCACTCCAGTGAACTTAGCAATACACTCCGATGGCGGCAGTGAGCGAGTTTGCAGATGCACTGGGAGGTGGTAAACTAGCAGATTTGGCAATACACTTGGAGGCCAGAAGCAAGTGAACTTAGAGATGCACTTCAAGATCATGATTGAGTGAATGTGGAAATGCACTTGGAGATGATGCTCCTGCGAACTCCTGGGGAGTAATCGAGCGAGGTTGGTGATACAGTTGGAGGCAGTGATCGGGCAAGTTTGGATATGCACTTGGAGGCCATGATTGAGAAAGTTTGGAGATACGCAGATGGAGACCTTGATTGTGCTAACGTGGAGGCCATAATTGAGCAAGTTTGAAGATGCACCTGGAGGCCATGATGACGCAAACTTGGAGGCCAGAATGGAGCGAGTGTGGAAATGCACTTGGGGGTCATGATGGCGCAAACTTGGAGGCCATAATGGAGCAAGTTTCGACATAAACTTGGAACCTGTAGTCAAGCAACTTTGATGATGCACTTGCAGGCCATGATCAAGCACAATTGGACCAGTAATTGGAGGCGGTTGATGGACGGCGCACTGGGTGTTGAGACTCTATTCTTCTCTAAGTTAAGTTGCAACTGTGGGAATGTGAGAATGCGACTTTACCTTTGAGCTCTCAGGACGTGCTGGCTGCGGACAGTCAATCATGTAGAGAGGTACACCGGCAGCTGAAGCTACATGCAGTGGTCAACTCCTAATCAGGAGAATAAAGGGAAGGCAAACAATCTTGGGTGGATGCTGTACTCAGTGTATACTCTACTCGGCTTCAACTCATGATCATGGCATGGAGAGATAGAAAGGCATCACTTGAATTTGGTTGAGTTGTCAACGAGAAAGAGAGAGATGATGAAAATGTGAATGATGTAGAGCATATGAGCGTATAGGAGAAATCAGGGGTACAACTTGCCAGATTGGGTTCAGAAGACCTGATATCAGTGTTATTACATGCCCAATCGGAACTCTTATCTGCCATTTCAGGGAATTGTATATTGACTTACACAAGAAGTTCTCTTCAGTCTCAGTTTCTCATGATGATTTGCCCTATCTCCTCTTGTCTCTCACTTTCTCGTCCTCAACTCTACCAATACCTAAGAATATGAAGTTAAGTCATTTCTCTCTATCTCTCCATGCAATAATCAAGAGTTAATACCCAGTAAAGCATACACCGAGTTCAAGCATACATGCAAGCTGATATATCCATCCAACATGTGACCCAATTCATTGTTTTTCTGTTGCCAGCAAACTCTTCTGGTAGGTTGCCAATATAGATTTAATTTATAATCAACGTAGATTTACATTCATTTCCGGATTTTCCTGTTTATTGTTTCTGAGTATTAATCTTCATGGGCCAAGAGTCCTATAGCATGTGGATTGCTCCAGCTCACTTTCCACATCTGTGTTATTAATTTTCTCCATTATTGCCTTGAGGTGGATCTTGTGGTCTGTATAGTTGTGGTACTTGGATTGGTTGTGGTGGTTGTGGTGGCAGTTGCTGTGGTAACCCTATATTATGATGATTACTACCACCATCACAAAATTCATCACCACCTCACAATCTTTCAAAATTAAAGTGTACATCACAATTGGTGTCTCCTAAAGTTCATTGGCAATCCAGAGAACATTTCTCATCCTTATAACCTGTTAAGCAAATTTTGATTCCAGTGTGTTATAATCTGCATTGTCCAGATACCAATTACTTTGGATGATGGGTACTACTCAAAGAAAGTACATATCCTCTAACCGCTGATGTTGATGTGGTATTGAAAATCTCTCCCCTGGCTTGTGATGCATGCATCGCCTCAGTATTTGCCCTGAGATTTGTCTCTGTTAATATTTCCTTAAGCTCCCTTTCGATAACTTCAATCCTGTTTTCCAAAGATATTTGGGTTCCACTCCATGCCAAGAACTGTTCTTTCAACTATGAGAGTGTGATTCTCACTGAGAATAGTTTTTTTGAAATATTGGTTTCATTCATGTGTAATTCTTCCACATGTGAGTGTATTTTATCACACACTTCTGAGGCTTCTTTAACAATACAATTATCAACTTTGTGCAGAACATTAATTCGCAGTTTGATTTCCTCTAGAGCAATACACTGAAGATGCATCTGGCTGCCAACTGGAACAATTTCTCTGTCAACATTTGGCAATTCCCTGTCAGTATACAGCTGCCAGCATACAATTATCAATTATTCTAATTTGATCTCTTTCTTGATCACTTCCATTTCAATTTTATACTTCTCCATTATTTGCTTTCTATGCTTAGATGACTGAGGGTGCAGTTCTTGCAGAACATTTCGGTGCTGGTTTTGAATTGCCACTTCTCCTATTCCGTGTTTGGCCTCCTCTGGCTCCTCTTGCTCATTCAGCAAGTCATACCGTTTTGAACTGATGGAAGATAAGTGTCACTATACTGGCATCATGACCGCATGTTTAGGAATAATGTGGCCAATTTCTGTGTGTTTGGCTTCTGGACTGAGCTTGAGCTCGGGGTGATTGGATGGATGCAATATGTTAGTATCCTTGGTGGGTGTGTGATTGTGAAGAGTAATCAAAGGGTAAGTGATAAGAGTTGTGCAGATATTAGTTAAAATGACTACTGCTTTGTGAGGCAGTTAGTTAGAATGTTTCCTGGTTTCTGATGTCAATTGCAAGTAGCACACTTGCAATGATCATTTTCACAATGTTCTTTATACACTTTGCAGAATCTGAATACCGATAGTATATTTATAGTTTTTATATTGTCAATTAAATTCAAAAGCAATGGTTGCAACAACTTTAGCTCACTTCAAGATCACTGTTTCAAACTTCTGTTCTGATTTATCCCCAGATGCACAACCAATGTGTCCATTGGCAGTATGGATGACAGTATTTTAATCGTTCAAAATTGTGATATGTAAAGTCTGGTAATGCTGAGAGTCTATCAGAGAGCATAGTTCTCGGAACTAATTTTACTGTTATGGAGGTACTAAGATTACAATAACTAACACATTATCTATTAATAATATATACTGCCACATACACAAAACCTGTCATGACTTTTTCCTCTATCATTTGTAAGACTCAACCTCTTGTCAACTGAGACAAGAGCAAACCAACAATCATAATTATCACAACAATTATTAGCTCACAATACCTCCTGTTTTAAGGATGCACTCAGAACAACTATGGTTTTGTATTGACTGTTATCATCAAATTTAGCCCTGGCGAAGAATGTATCAAGTGTAACCAAGTAGCTGATAGAGAAGTATTGGTGGTGTTCGTAACCATGCTACATCTTCTCGCATTTGATAACAATATTATAGTGTACTGTCATCTGAACCCTTGATCCAGGTAATGGCATATGAGGTATTTCCATTTAATAAATATATCACGATATAGCACTCAAGCAAATATAGTAGAATTAATTGTCAGTTGAATCCTTCATAAGGTTGTAAGATATTATTTGCTTGTTATATCTGACTATAGGTTGCTGTTAAAGGTTGGTACAGCTAATTGATAGATCAAGGTAAACTTATTAAAGTTGATTCCTGGGAATTGGTCATTCAGATATGCTTACTATGACATTTAAGTTTGTCTTGTTTACTATTGCTGCGGAAAATTCTGTTCCTGTGAATCTCTCATTGTTGTAGTTATGAATTTCTTGGATTATTGTGTTCATATATATGTGGATTGAAAATATTATGCTCCCAACTGGAGTAATCCTCTGGAAGATATCAAATGCAAGAAACGGATAACTGATAACTAGTATTAGCAACAGTTCTGTCTTCAGAACATTTCTAATATAGCAGTTCCAACAAAACCCAGGTGCTGCCAGTTTGGTTCAGATTTGCAACAAACGGTTCACTCAATTAAGTCCTTGAATCGTGATGCGATAATTTAGTGTTTGGTATATAAAATATGGAGCTTCAGACAGTGCATCTTTTAGTGGTCTCCGATTTTTGATATCTTCAAAACTCAGCAAGCTGCTTTGAAATTATTGTTATTTTTAGCCGAAAATCGAGGTTTTTGGGCTACTGCTTGCTGAGATTTAAAGATTTCGAAAATCGGAGAATACCAAAAGATGCACCGTGCGGAGTGGCATATTTTACCAACCAAATACTAAACTCTCTGATCAATATTTGTGGCTTTAAAGCGATAGTTCGCGTAAAAAATCGTCGATTTTTAATGGGGTAAGGCCGTTGCCATGCCGATCTATAAAACTAGAACCATTGCTAACACTACTTATAACATTATATGTGATGTCTCACTATTCATTTGTTCAGTCGTTGAACAATCTGCCAGCATGTAATACAATAGTGCTTTCGCCATTATAGTAATGCTTTATCTGTAATTGGATTTATTATTATTTCAATTTGAGATTTACTTGGTGACCAAGTCAAACACTGCCAATGTAGATTATGATTTTGCTATTTATGCTAGCTCAACTTAATGGCTGGATTCACCTTAGGCCTCTTATCTTCATCCAATAACACTGCATCTGTGCACACCAAACACATTGATCTGGACAACTCAGCGACTGGGAAGTGCAATCAGTCAACTTTAGAGCTGTGAAGGGCATGTTTACATATTCAACTTACTTGCCAATTGCATATTGTCTGCTTAACACATATCTCTCTGTAATTACAATCTCACTATGTGATGTCCTGTTTGTACAGGAATACTAGTTGTTGCTTATAGTTATGTATACTGCGGATATTTTTTAATCAAAACATTACACTCATGGCAATATCATTGTGTTATCTGTTTTTTATCTGCAAGTGGCCGGTTGACTGATGCTAAAGAACTGATATGTGGCTCCAGTGAAATCCATTATAAGATTGACATACTGGTTAACAATGTGATATCAGAAATAGATATGATGCAGCAACATGTTTGCCATAATCTTAATGTATTCACTATGCAATCTGCTAAGTACCATTTACACCACGCAAGGAAAACTTCTAACTCCGTCGATCTACATTTCTAGAAACAAAAGTATCGATTTAGTTTAAATAACAATTTACAGTATATTGTAAATTCGCTCAAACTGGAGAGAAATATTATTACTACTGAGATAAAAGTTTAGTTTGCCAACATTACAATTCAAGACATTCCAAGACAATTTTTAATAGCATATAGATATACTGGTTCATCTGAAAAGTATAAAATTGTATAGCAGTCACCATAAGTCACGCAGATATCCTTCAGCACTTATATTCCGATAGCAAACTCAGATACGCTGTGTATGGCAACTAAATACCCAGGAAACATTCTCTGAATTATTTGAATCGGATTGTAATATTTCGATAGATATATGGAATGTACTAAATTTCTTCTTTGAAGTTGGACAATATACACAATAGTGACCTTGGTTTTGCTCTTCCCAACTACTATTGACTTTTCAATACATACCACTTGGGATAGTTCATAGAGTTTTATACATTAATTGTTTGTATTAGTTATCTGATTTAGATATTTTTATTTATAAATGCAACGTAATTTGCACTATCATAATATCATATCAAACCCACATTTATATTTCTGTACACAAGTTAATAAGATCAATCATATTGCAGACAGTGTTTAATAGCAACTGGAGGTAGATTTAAAGATGTCAACTATGTTAACTTAAAGATATATCAAAATGCAAAATCTAGTCAATTTGAATAATACAATTAAGTGAACTTGAAACTGATTTTAAAGACTGTAATTGAGCAAGAATGGATATCTACATGGCTGTTGTAAATAGATAAATTGGAGATACCTATTGGTGTAATGTTCCAGTAAATTGGAAAATACACAACATAGTATTAATTCTGTAAATTGACAGTTTCCATGCGAATATGTAATTAAGTAAGTTTGCAGATAGATTGCAAGCAGTGAATAAGTGAATCTAATGATATACTCAGTGGCCATTATTGAATTGGTTTAGAGGTATAGATGGTAGCAGTAATTTTGACAACATTGGGACAAATTAGAATCCTCTGGTTGAGCAAGTTGGGAGTTATCCTTGAAGATAGTGATAATAAAAACTTAAAGGATGTAATTGAGTTAACTTTGAAGTACATTATAGTTAGTAACTATATGAGTATAGAGATGCATATAGAGGCAGCAATTGAAAAAACTTAAAGATAGCATTAGCAACAGTGCTAGATTGTTCATTTGCTATATCATATACAGCTAAGAAAGATAACCTGAACCAATATTCCAACTGTCCATAATCTGAATAAAATGCACTTTCTGTGTTCAGATCAAGAAAGTCACCAGTTTCACTTACAGTTTGATCAGATGTAGATACACAAGTTGAATCAGAATTTCAGACTTGTCAACTGCAGATCTTCAAACTTTACTAGAGGAATATATTTACCAGAATCACACAATTGAAGATACTGTTAGGAGCAATTTCATAGATGTAGTTGACTACCTTTATTAATATTCAATGAATTGATTTACTTATATACACTTCACATTATGTCGCTAATTGTACAAGATCAATTAAATAGTTTGAAATCAAGAATAGCAGCTATAGTGCAAATTGAATATAGACTGCACTTCATATGTGCAAGTAGATACTTTGCCTGCTAAATACAAGTTTGGATTCCTACATGATCAATAAGCCTGAGTGATTTATGGTAGATTGGAATGCATCTGCACTTGGGGCTTTTGAACAATATTTAGCAACCAGGCAACAAACCCCTGACAATTTTGAGTGACAAATTGCATCCCTGGTGCGGACACACTTCGTAGGAGTATATAGAGTAGCCACTATAGAGCCTGTTTAAGAGTCTAATTAGGAGCCAAATAGAGTCTCATGCAGTGTCTAATCAAATGCATACTGCTGAGCCTTCCTATCAGGCTAATTCAGAGCTGTTTGCAAGATAGCTGCATTGTGGCAGCAGTATTATATTTACAGAAATATTTGGGCCTATTGTATTCTATATTTAGGAAAGCTTCAGCCAATAGAAAGTAGTAAGTCTTTTGAAGCTGTGGCATTGATACTGATATACGCAAACTTCTGGACAACACACTTTTGGTGCTAGTACCATAACCATTGGCTTCATTATTATCATCATGTACCCCAAGTGACTGCACCTTCACATAACAATATGTAATTTGGTAGTCAGTACTAGATGATTCCTCTGGATATTTCAATTTCGAGATCACTTCATGATCCAATTTTTCGCCTTGCCAGGTGTTTCAAAAGCTGCAATAGTATACTTACTACCTATATGGCATCGCGAGATCTTGTTGCTGTGATGATACTAAAGACAATGTTCAGATTCTGATGTTGACTGATATTATACTTTTAACCACCATATACTGCCTCCCACACTGCATGCACAATATGCCATATGCCACATGCTGCTAGCGAAACACTATCTCCTATAACTTACCATTCTGATACCATCCTGTACCAGGAACCGGCAAATATCCAAGTCTGTGGATTGAGAATGCAGGAGCAAGCATGAAAGTATGTAGTCATGTGAGATTTGGAGTCTGTTTCCTCTTCAGCGAGATGAGGGAGTGCAAAGCTAAGTATTGCAGAAGTATATAATTTAATGCAAATGAAAGTGTACTTGTGAGTGTTGTTGTGGGTTGATAAATTTCTCACAGCCTCCACAATTAACATTGACAAGGTACAGTGGTGTCTGGGTATACTATCATACTTAGCGAAGCAAGGTAGACTGTGCAATGGACAGTATAAATATTGGGGGACTCTGGTGTTGTTAGATAGTTTCAATATACTTACTATTAACAATATATGGTATATTTCCGAGTATTTTGTTCCACTGACTGAATCTGAGTTTTTGTAGATTAATTTAATGTTTGTTATTTGTCATGGCCAAGTATCCTATCCAATCCTCTTACTCTCTTTCTATGCTCCCCAAGCCAACACAACTGTTTTCTCATTGATTCCCTGTGTATACCATGAGAGGTATAATTGATTATTGCTATTAAATTCTCAGCATAAATGCTTCACTATGTCACTGTTGAATGTTTCAGGTGTACCAATATGTATTATTAGAATCACAGTACATAGTCATGCAGAGGTACACTCGAAGTAATACTTGGAAGTGTACTTGGAAGCTTCCTGTGATGTGTACAGCTAAGGAGGCCAAGAGTATAGCATCAAGTGTACTTTGGGGAATACTTGTAAGCAAGCTTAAAACTGTACTTGGCAGTGTACATGGAGGTCCATTTTGAAGCAAACTTGGTGGTGTCCTGGGGAGTGTACTTGAATGTACACCTGGAAGTGTATTGAGAGCTTACTTGGGAGCATATGGCCAAGCATGCTAAGAGTGTGCCAATGAGTGCAATTGACAGTATACTTCAGAACAAGCTTAGGTGTATTCATGAGACTCTTTATGGTATACTGGCATCAATGGCAGCATACTTGGAGGTATATATATGACTATGTTGAGAGCTTACTTAATAGTACAGTCAAGCAGACTGGGAGAATGCAATTGAGTGAGATGAGATGTGTACATCAGAGTGTACTTGGGTAGTGTTAGCAATGGTTCCATTTTCGGACCATTTCTACTATAGCGGTTCCAAGGGAACCCCGAACTGGCTGGTTCAGTTCCGGTTTTTGCCAAACGGTTCCCTCTATTAAGTCCCCCAATATTGATTAGAAAATTTAGAGCTTGGTATGTGAAATATGCAACTTTTCATGGCGCATCTTTCGGTGGTTTCCAATGTTCAATATCGTTAAAACTTAGCAAGTGGCTTTGAAAATACAGTCATTTTTGGTCTGAAAACAATGTTTTTGCGCCACCACTTGCTGAGTTTTGAAGATATTGAAAATTGGAGACCACGAAAAGATGTGCCATGCAAAGCTACATATTTCACATACTAAGCTCTAAATTGTCTGATTAATATTGGTGGACTTAATTGGGCAGTTCAGGTAAAAAATCGTCGATTTTTGATGTGGCAAGGCCGTTGCCATGCAGACCAATAAAACCTGCCGGTTCCAAATATGGAACCGTTGCTAACAGTATACTTGGGAAACTGCAATGAAGTGTAGTTGCCAACTTGGTTTCGAGATTGGTCAGTGCTGTGACAGATACTGTATCCAGTACACATAATTTGTTCCATATGAAAGTGATCCAGTTGTCATGCATGTTCAAGTAAGCTGAAAGTTCCATACATCAAATAAGCTGCAGGATATGATTCATGAAAGAACATCTCAATTGATTATTAATTCCAGCCATTGATGTTTTCTGGTCAAGGCTGATCAAAATCATTCTTCAATTAGTGATCAAATCAAAACTGTAAATGTTAAGGCAAGAATCTTGTCATAGACAACGTTCCACAGTATTTTTCAATCATCTTGCACTTTATGGATGATTGGTAGTAATGCAGTATTATAACAATAATATAGTAATTATGAAATCCAGGTATACAACAAAGAATAGAATCTATTGTCAATTGGAGTGTGTTGGTTATAGGTGGGATTCAAATTGAAGCTACTACTAATACTGCATTGACATCAGGTGTCATTGGTGATATAATGAATCAATTGCTCTGAACTGACTGTATCACGTACAAATATAGACACATAAACTTGTTTAATTAAGCAAGTTCAGAGTACATGAACTTCACATGCATAAGAGAATTGATGCTCTACTGAATCACTTTGTAATACATGGTATTCTTGTTTCTATAAGCGAATTGTTCTGTGAATTGTAACTTTTTCTAGTATAAATTATAACACAACCCATTAACCTGACTGGGAAGACCTGCTATTTCTGTATGTACATTAACTTGCTGTTTATACCAATAACAAGTACAATATAGATATCCAACAGGAAATCATGTTCAATACTAATGAATATTCAACAACCATCATATCTACATTCTGTAGTCAGCTATTTTATACAATCTAACATGGAATGGATAGAAATGCTGTCCAATTATTTACTATACATTTTCAGCATGTAATAATACAGCTATAACAATTGATTACATCAAAGGTGAATATTGTACATATATATAGGCAATAACTTTAAATGTTAGAGAAACTGACAGTTCTAATAATTAATAATTCATTTACAGTTGTTTTATTGGCTGAAATAGAACTTTGTGATAATGCATAAAAGATAATACAGTACAGATCTAACACATATTAGATATTCAATATTTATCTACTACTGTGTCTTTTGTTCAATCATTTGAACCGCTGCTATATTTCTTTAATCCAGCTGTGCATGATTGTGGTATTGATCAACCTGAGAAGAATGAGTAAGCAATTATTCGGTGTGATTATAATTGTTACACCGTAATATAACATCTCCCACTGCTGGAGTTCTCACTGGTTCTGATGTCTTTCTTGCATGGAATTGCAATTATAACAATACAGAAATAGTAAATTTGTCTTGTTCTTTGAAAAATCTCTTGTAAATGGCTTGTGTGCAAGTGGTCCCATTTGACTACAAATATCAACCTGTACATTAATTTTCATTGACTGTATCTGAATACTGTCCAATCACAGCTTGAAAAGGTATTGATTATTTTATAATCTGGATTATTCACTGGTATTCTTTTATTCTGTATGTGATTATATAATCAACATTTTCTTTTACTCAAGGAAATACTAATAGACTGTTGTGGTTGTTTTCAAATATACTCAATATCATTGAAATGTTTCATTCCATAAACCAAATTGTGTCAGATTGAGGAACAACAATTGCCAATCAAGTATGGATTGATTAGATATTAGTAGTTGATGTAGGAGATGAAATATTATTATTTGAATTATATACTTCTCTGTAGCTTGACTATTATTTTTAAGACATCTGAGGTTCATTCTCATGACAATTTTGCCCAGAATTAATCAGTAACCATCATGGTGATATTCCAAAAATTCTACAGCATGGATTGTCTTTCCAGATAACATCCATGATATATTGGAGAAGATTGCACTTGATACTTAAAGAATGCAACTAGCAGAGGCAAGCTTCTGATGTAGCATAATTGAAGTCACTCAAAAGATGCTATTGATGTAGAATTGAATTGTTATCCTGTAAGAATAATTTCCTGTATTCATTGAGTTTCAATTTTACAGTGTACTTTCAGGTTATCATTCTGTAGTAAATATCTGAAACCGCTGTAGACAGTATCTCTCAGAGGAATATAAAACAATTATGCATACAGAGTAACCAGATTGTCAATTCTTGATGCAAAGACAGAAACATTGGTGTGTTCACTGATATCAGAAAGCAGTAACAACTATCCAGCTAAAACCATAGTAAAATGTGAGTATTGGATGATAGCAGAGAAATGAGGGAGATAATAATGAATATATATGCAAAGCCCTATCATGAGTTTTGTTAGACCAAGTCTTTGTACAGTACATTATCACATGGCTGTGGGTTAGGGCTGCCAGCGACTATAGAGGCAATATGTCATAGTAGATTTAGACTCAATGAATTAATCGACTTGACAGGTTCATCACAACAGGTTATGAGCCCAGGCATGACCACAATCGCAATACTATCTTCGACAACTATCAAGCGATAACAGTTGAATCACTAATTTTCATACGAGCAAGGCACCAGCGTTCCAGAGGTGTTGTGAACACATCCGCGATCAAGACACCCTGCATCAGCAAAATGTGAATTGGTCCGGAAGCCACATGCGTACCTTCCAGACACTCCGGTCAACCTCACCTGTGCTTCTAAGTACTTCGAGATGCTCCCAGGCCCCTCTAGAGCTAACCAAAGTGCTATCAGACTATGCAACAGCATTCTCAGGATACTCCAATCTTTGACTTATAGAATAGTCAAATTACGGAGCAGCTGTGACCACTGTGCAGCTCTGTGCAGCTCTGTCGCAGAGTTGGTGTCGGATTTTCACACCTGTGGTTCGTAGCGTTCCACAACCACAAGGCATTTCATCTATCATAATTTTCTTTGTGCAGTCACATGATTCGCTACATTATAATATGGTACGAATCATCTATCTAAGTCTCTCCATATATACTCATACGGTCGATCTGGCTGCAGACCATACCAGAGCACTTGGAGGAGCACCTGGAGACCCCGACTGAGAGAACTTAGAGATGCACTTGGAGACCATTGTGGCAAGACAATCCATTTCTCACCTGTGCCATTTAGTTTCGCAGGGGGAAACAGGTGGGGGGCATACAGAGATATGGGGAAAATGGAGCCAGAGTGAGCCACAGAGGGGGACCCTTACAGAGATCATGGCATAACAGAGATGGACTGAACACTGGGGAGTATATGGACATCATCTCATCATTCAAAATACACAGTATATCTTTCCCAGCTCTTGGTGCCACGCACTCTGGCCGAGCTTTCATAGATCCACAGACTGTGTGTAGTTTCTCACGGCCAGGTACCCCTTTATATCCTTCCACCATCTTTCTACGCTCCTTGAGCCAGAACAGCTCTTTCTCATGAATTCCCTCCAGATGGCATGACAGCTCCGGCATTTCACCACACTGTGATCGAGCAAGATTGGAAATCCACTTTGAGGCCATGATCGTGTGAACATGGAGGCCATAATTGAGCGAGGTTGGATATGTGCAGGCCATGATCGAGTGAACGTAGCTATCCACTCGGAGGCTGTGATCGAGTGAGTTTGGGGATTCACTTGGAGGCTAGAATCGACCAAGTTGGGTGATGCACTTGGAGGCCATGATTGATCGGGATTGGAGGGTACCTGGAGGTGGAAGATTTGGAGGTGGTAGATGGGAAGGAAGGTGCGATGGGAGCTGAGACTCTATTCATTAGTTAACTCGTAATTGTGGGAATGTTGAGAATTGAGTACAACAAGGTCTGCGGAGAGATGAGAGACTGGCTCGGAGGGGGAGACAGTCAATCTTGGGATAATGCAGTACTCAGTGTATGCAGTACTCCATGTATGCAGTACACGGTGCATGTAGTACTCGGTGCATGCAGTACTCAGTGCATGCAGTACTTGGTGTATGCAGTACTCGGTGCATGCAGTACTCGGTGTGTGCAGTACTCGGTGTATGTAGTACTCAGTGTATGCAGTACTCAGTGTATACGGTACTTGTTGTATGCAGTACTCAGTGTATGCTGTACTCGCTGCATGTAGTACGTGGTGTATGCAGTACTTCGTGGATGCTGTACTCAGCGTATGCAGTACTCGGTGTAGGAAGTACTCAGTGCAGTACTCGGTGAATGCAGTACTCTGTTAATGCTGTACTCGGTATTAACTTATGCTTATAGCATGCAGAGATAGAGAGGGATGACTTAACTGCATGTTCTTATGTGATGGTAGAGTTGACATGATGAGAAAGAGAGAGAAGAGATGAGATGGGAAAACATCATGAGAAACTGGAATTGAGAGAATGTCGGGTGAGAGTTGATTTATGTTTCCTGATACGGCAGGTACGACTCCTGATTGAGCTGGTAATATCACCGATATGTGGTCATCTCAACCCAATCTGGCGAGTCGTACCCCTGATATTTCATATCCACTCGTATCTTCCATATTGGTCCCATCTTCATTCTGCATCTATGTTACCCGTCCACATCTCTACCATTATTGCCAAACACAAAGTTCAGTCATCTCGCTCTATCTCCATGCCATGATAATGAGTTAATACCAAGTTCAGCATACACCGAGTACACCAGTGCCCCAAGATTGTCTCTCTTCCCTTCATTCTCATGATCACGAGTTGACACCTCAACGTAGCTTCAGCTTCCGGCATTCCTCCCTACCTGATTGACCACCACCACCCACCTCTCCATGAGAGCTCAAAGGTACAGTCACCTCGTCATATTCCCATGATTGCAAGTTAACTAACTGCTGAATAGCGTCTCATCAGCACCCGGCGCACCTCCAAGTGACCACCTCCAAGTTCGGCTTCAAACTCGCTCGATCATGGCCTCGGAGTGCATCGCTATGTTCACTTGACCTCAGCCTTCACGTGTATCTCCAATGTCGCTGAATTACTGCCTCAAAATGCATCTCCAAAGTAGCTCGATCACAGCCTCCAAACCATCTGTCAATTCACTCGATCATCATCTTCAGGTGCACCTCGAATTGCGTTCAAGCACTGTCTGCAGCCATTGCAGATATATCATGTGTAGATGGGTAGCTATATAGATACATAGATACGTACATAAATAGATGAGAATACACTCTGAATGTAGGAGTTTTAAAAATTGTTGAACGATAAGTAGTGGCTATGATTTCCTGGCGCACCAGCAGCATTCCCAAAAAAGATGTTTTTCCCAGTCTACTCCACTGTGATTTGAGGTGCTCCCAGGCTTTGTCGCCAACGCTCCTAGGTGCTCCGAGAGCTGTGGTCGACACTCCCGGGTTTGTCGCTGGCGCTCCGAGGTGCTCTGAGGCACACCTGAAGGCCACTGTATCAGTCCAGGTAACTCTGGGATTTGTCCACCGTGGGATTCTAGTCCGGCAACTCTCAAACACTCTCAGAGGCTCCCAGAGACATAATTACATTTCGCTGATGTATGGACTCAGGATGACAAGTCAGCAGTGCAAATGATGCCTGCTGTCGACATAATCTCACATTGAACCACTTGGAGGCCTGGAATGGCCGTGATGGCTATAATGGCTACAATGGCCATGATGGGAGCAATGGCAACTATGGCTATGAGGCACACAGTATTGAGATCTATGGGTATACGAGATAACAGCAACCGAACGATATGTCCACGAGACACATTTGGTCCCAGTATGGAAAGTAGATTAGCAGGAGTCCGGCGCACAATCACATTGTGATTAAAGCGATTTCATAACAGGTCAACCAGTGGCCAGCAAAGGAGCTTGACATACAGTATACCACTCAAACAGTCCATGAGAAGTGTGAGGGTGATGGATTGGTAATTCAGGGGAGATGTCAGCAAGCACACATGAAACCAGCAGACAGGGTGATGGTTGGTCCGCTTCTGTGCACTAAATATGTAGTTTGTTCCAGACTCGAGAGACCGGCAGTGGCAATTGTGTCCATGAATCCATGAAGTCTGTGGACGCCTGTACTGTGAGGATGAGGAAACACTACTAGGAGCTGTATAGTGTATATCTTTACCCTAAACCTGCAATGATGACAACCCGATTCTTCCACCCATGAGGCTCTCTATGGGGATCATCAATCTACAAGAATGAATTTCCTAAGGCTGGATGTGAGGGCAGAGCATCATTCAGAGAAGCGTCTTAAATTCGAATTGCAGCTATGGAGAAGCGTCTCCAAATGCAACACCTCCACATTGTCTGTTGAGCGGAAGTCAACATCACTGCAGTAAAGTGTCTCCGATTTTGTCACAACAGACAATTACACCGACACTGATACTGACAGACACATCTTTGCATACGTACATACATATCTAACACTGTACAATAGGTTATGAAACCTTCTGTGTGAAAGAAAACAACCATCAACACTACTACTTTCTTTGTCAAGTAGAAGTCAACATCGCCATGGAGGAAGGTGTACAATTTCGCCACCGAAATTACAACCCATGATTGGGACCAAGAGGCTGTGTACGTGGATCAAAGACGCTCTAGCTGGACTGTGTGTCACCTTTAGAGGAGCAGTTAACTGGAAGTCAAGTCAGTTGAAGCGAACAGTAGAATCAACAACTGAGCTTCGGAACCATAAGCGAAAGATTGCTCATTTCAAAGGAGCGCAGGGCATGGCATGTTTTGGCTTCTGTCTTCTGTCCTCAGTTTGTTTTGTGTCTGATTCTGCTTTTTTCTTTCTCTTCTTTTATTGTTGATGGCGAGTGCTGGAGTAGTTGAGTAACAGTATTTTCAATAAATTTGAATTCTTTGGACTTGAAATATCTGGTGACAGATTCTCCAATCAATTAATGCTGACATATATTATCAATTGAAACCAACTGTTGCATAAATAGATCTCATATGAGCTGAATACACTGGCTCTGATACAGATTGATGGGACAGGCTCTGAAATAGGCTGATGGAGATGGCATTGATGGGTGCTGATTGGGTTCCGCCCTGTCTACATTTAAATAAATACATATGAGATTGTATTATATATATAGCTCTCTAAGACAGTAGAATCCAGCAACACTCAATCAGTATTGCAAAAAGTCATGAGACTGGTATTTACATTCATCTGAAATTAAACACTCACAATCTCAATAAGGGCCTCAAGAACCTTTTACTTCTCACCAAAGCAACAGCCATACAAATAATCCGAAAACCGAATACCATTACACATATTTTCATAATAACTTTGTTGGAACTTGCCTTCAACAATATGGAGAAGGATGACATGTGTATGCTCAGTTGTACCAACACCAGTGAATGGAATGGCAACATAATACTTACCCTACCAGCCATCTGAACATTCACAATTGTCACTGGAAATGACACTGTATTGCAACAACTGGATTATGACGATAATAATAACGTCAATATTTGGGAGGCGAATAAAGCTGATGTGGCATGTGTATCATAACTTTACCGATCCCCCACAGTATCACTTATTGTCAATGGACTGGAAATCGCTCACCAAGTGTGATATACACAAGAGCTGAGTCTGGATACAGCCAGATAGTTTGTTGGTAGACAGGACATCTTTACACTATTGGTGCTCACTGAACAAAGGAGGACAAATAACTTAAAGCATACTTTACAAAGCTTAGTAACTACCATAACCAACTATATATGGTACATGATGCAATTACTAATTACATTTTCTGCCTGCAAATATTCCAATCATACCCTTCACAAAGTGGCGTGATATTGTTAGTTCTGAAATATACATGGCCCCAGCCCACACAGAACGAAGCCAGGTATGATGTCCTGAACGGAGACCGTACACCAGATTCTACCTAGATACTCCGTGATACATCCACCATAGCCACTGTATCATGGCAATGTGGCAACTGCCGTGGGTTAGGCTGTAGGTGCAGTGAACAAATTTGATATAGTGAAGATGGGGCATTAGTATTAGCAACAATTCCTGGTTACCCTGCTGCAGCCTTGGTTTGATCCGGAACCACCAAGGAGTCAAACAGCTCAATCAGATGTGGTTCCAAACATAAACCACACCCAAAACCTCCATTTAATGGCAGGGTATTGTATATTGTCAAGCCCAATTTTTGCGAACTGAGAACATTGGCTCAGTTCAAGTATTTGAGTTCTGATTATATCACAATTTAATATTTATGTACATTATGCAGTGTTAAATGCTAGTTCACCTCCCAGTCTCCAATGTCCATTCCGATCAATATTCGTTGACTCATCGTATAAGAACAACTACATTTGGGCGTGTTTCCCAGTGACTCGACAAATATTGATCACATCCCAAAACGGAGAACTGGAGGGGAAGGAGCATCCAAAACAGCAAAATCTACATATATATGGTATTGTAATACGAGCAGAACTCACAGACTTATTTGGACCCAAAGTTCTGAGTTTGCAAAAATGTGGAACTACCCCAAAAACTGTGGTTTCAGTGCAGTTTGGTTATTTGAGGTAGTTAAACCTATTGCAACGGTTCCAGTTTGGTTCCAACCTGGAATCGGAATAAACCCCAGAATTTGGAACTGATGCCAATAGCATGGTGGATACTGAAAATGTGGTGGAAGAGGTGCAACCGGTAGCTGTGGTGTAACCAGGGATAGCCTCAAGTGTAATTGCACCTGTCGCACAATGGGCAGCCATACTACAGATGGATAGAGAATGTGGAAATGCATTCAAAAGGGAAAATGCAGCAGAAAAAATGGCAAGTATATTGGATTCTGGTGTAGGCTTCCAGGCCACAACGAAGTCAATTGCATTTTGTACCAATGTACACAGGTATAGTGGATAGTAAAGGAATCAATAGCTGCATTAGCTTTCACTACAACCAGAGAGTATAATCCACTCTGACAAACTACATGTGCATTAGGAACTGACATCACCACCACTCCAAAGTGGGTAAATCGTCATCGAAGACTCCCAGCACTCATACAACAACCATTGAAGCTTCACAATACTGAGTATCCTCTTATTTTCTACTAGAATTGAACTTTAAACCAATGATTCAGTTGCTGCCACGCAGTATAGTTTCCTCAATAGCATACAGAGCTACTCAGTAGAAGCCATCTATACACCTACTTTTTAAATTTTCCTTCTGTGGGTCAGGCAATTGGATCTTGGCAGACCACTGACTGTTTGTTGAAATGGAAAATGTGCTGTTACTTTATCATCTTTGTGTACCCTCACTGGAAAATAAATCAACGCTATGAAACACTAGTTCTTCCAACAGCTCTCCTGGTATTGATTACCAATGATGGGATATAGTAAAACACAGACAGCTTCTTTTCGAGAGTATTCATCAACTCTACATTTAAACCCACAATCCAGCGTACAATCAAGTCATCAAAAGTATCTCTCACTTCCAAAACTAAGTATACTCCAAAATCTCTCACATTCTCAGAGTCAAGACCATTGCAACAGTGACTAGTTCATATGTATTCTGCTGCAATTGACTGTTCGATCAACAGAAATACACATGATGACACTATATGCACTGTCTGCATTCTGGCAAAGTACTAGCAAAATTTGACTAGAGTGCCAGGCAAGTGTACAACATAGCCCTTTGAACTTGTATATTTGGGTGTGTACCATTTCTTCTCTACACTGACCTTTGGAGATAATTGGCATTATATACTATATATTGAAGACTATACAAGGAATACATGCATAATGCTGCTCCAAATTTAGAAAGCGGAGACAAGCACCTCAGCCTACCAGTTCTTTTGGACCCAAGCAGACTCAACAGAATGCATGATCAAACAATTCCAGTGTGGAACTTAACTGGGTGAATAGTACATTCAGAACTTCCAATTTGAAATGATGACCTGCAGTACCACATGCAAGCCATGTCATTCATATATTCACCATGGGGATGGTGTAGCAGAGCAAATGATTTATACAATCACTGACATGGTCTTGGCAATGCTAATTGACTCACAGGCTTCCAGGTAGTTCAAGGGAGATGTAGTGCATACCACGGTCAATTTCCATCAAAGATTATCAAATGATGGCCTGAAAATAAATAACACTGATTGGTATTAAGCACTATATGATATAAGATCCAAGATACTGCATGGATATTTCAAACCAATGTCAAATGGTGCAGGCAACAAAACATTATAAAAAGCATGTATCCATAACCTACATCGATTGGAATGCTATGCCAATGAAGGCATTGCTGATGTTCAAAGCCAGCAGTGCATGTTCAGCCCACTGTCAAAGCCACACATTCTGCTATGCAGTGAGCACATTCCAACCACATTGTAGACGATATGCAATTCCGCATTCGAGAATGTAAATGCCTATTTAGAAGTTGTCTTCTGCAAAGACTGCGTAGCACCCATTTCATGCCAGCATGAATGTAATGAGATCAATTCCAACATGATTGGACTACCAGATGACATTGAAGATATGGAGGCCATGGATACCAGAGATAAGCCTCTCTATAATCCAGATAGTCAACTTATGCAGATAGGTTAGATATTCATAGCTCACATGCATGAAGCTCGTGACAAGTAGGCAGAACAGACCCTCATCCAACATTACTACAGATAGGATCAGACTGCCCAGTATTTGGCAGCGGATACAGAAAACATCCCCCACATCCAGCATCTCCTCTGAGAGGATCAGATTGCCCAGGATTTGGCAGCCGCAATCGAGATGTCATACCACTATAGTCCAGAATCTCCAACCTCTACTTCAGCAATATTAAGTCGTATCACAAAATTCCATTGCAAAGCCTCTGATGCAGTACTAACAGTATCTACAGAAAGCTCAATTGCCTATCGAGAAGCTATGGAATCCCCTCAACATGATCGTTGGAACTGAGTCACTGTGGAAGTCAGCACATTCAGTTCTGCTGAATAACATTATCCCCACTCTCAACTGCCATCCAGCATGGCAACTGCAAGATAAGCTGTTTAGCTGAAAGTTGGTTTAGAAGACTATACACATCCATGCTGGCTTCACATGTTATAACACATGGCATGCCATAAAGGGATACAAGCAGACAGATTTTGGTGAGACTGATGCCTCTGGTGGAAATCTAATTACATTTCAGTATCTCAGGTCTCTCATCCGATTATCCAGGTGCTCCATGGAGCAGTTGAACATTGTTACCAGTTTACAAAATTTGGAAATCAATAGTAACAACATCTATATGACTACCAGAGTGATTGTTAGGTGGCCTTAACACCCCATAATGTATCATCAGATTCAGAAAAGCTCTCTGTGGTCTTTAATAACCACTGTAGTTATGGAATAACAACATTCAATCATTTCTATATACTCTTGAATTTTGATTGTCTTTAGCTGCTTCACAAATCTATATCCGCAAGTAACAGCATTCTGATATATTAGTTTGTCGATGAAATGTCAGTATAATACATAAAGGCCACTGGCAAAGCTGCAATTGAAGTCAAGTGCCAGTCTCAGAGGTATATGGAATCACTATGATGGGCTCTGAATTCTCAGGCATCAGCCAACAGATTTGCTGCAGTGGTAGTAGAGTCAGATTTGGTCAGGCAGCCAATATCACAACAATTCTGAGATATCTTGGTAGGGACTACCCTCCCAATATCTTGATACCATTCATTTCAAAGTCAAACTTGACTTGGCCAAGAACTATGTTGAAAAGTAATTGCAAGATATACCAATATAGTAGACAGTCATGGAATTACTAAGATATGTAGCATTTCCTACTCAGCATGATGTCTTGGCTGTAGTCGTTGCTCTTTCTCACTACAGTTAACTGGCATTTGCCAGTCTCATGACCGCTGCTGAGTAAGTTCTTGAGCATTTCAAATCTAGAGCTGATTTTAGACTATACTTTAATTGCAATACCATCAACATTGGCATCAGCATCAGCGTCAGCATTGATATTGGCAACAGCTTCAGACGGTTTTCAGACTTCAATTGAATCAATGGTAGGGTAGACTGCAAGTACCAGAGAGGTCATATGATTTTGGCCAGCAATTGTGAAGCAATCTTGTGGCAGTCTCAAAACCAAAGCATAATACCATGTCAACCTTCAAGCCCAAGTGTATCTCCTGCTCAGATGCCTCTAGTTTACCAAAACCATTTCCTTAATTAGAGAAAGCACTTCACAGCAAGGACTTACCACCACTTCTAACCACCTGTGACAATCAGAGAGCTGTCACACTTAGCATCAAGTGAACCAACAAAGCCCAAACAAATGACAGCAACATTTGATACTATAACTGTTGAGATCTGTACCAATGTGAAATAGTCAGTTATTGCTATATACACTCAGACAAAAATATGTCAAATATACTCAAGAAAGTACTTACTAATGATATGCATACAAAGTACATATACACAATGGGTTTATGGTAGTTGGTGGTCAATATGGGACATTAAAGTTGTCTCACTTGTCGTTTCAATTGTCGATGTCTTTCTCTATACGGATGGTAATCCCAAGACTATTGTAGTACTCATTGGCTGCGCACTTTTCAATCAGAATTTCAATAAAGCTACTACAGGAATCGGTGGTTGTTTTTCATTTGTATATAATTTGTTTCTTTGTTTGCTTCTTACTCTGCAGAGTATAGCTGGAGGGGGCAATACTGGATAACTAGATCACATACAAATTGACTTAACTGGCTCTCATATGGATTAGCAGGGCTGGCTCTTATATGGGCTAATCTGGAAGGCTTACATATTGGCTGAGTGAGATTGAACTGATACTGGCTCACTACGATGGCTATGATACTGGCTTTCAGAGATAGCTCCAATGTAAGCTCATGAAACTGCACTATGACTATTGTCTATAGGTTAAGTATAATCCAGTTTGCAGAGATTGTATATACAATAGAGAGTAGAAGTTGATTTATATCAAATAGTTGTTCCTACAATTTCTAATGTATCAACTGTTGGCAAGTTCATATTGCTTTGCCCAAATTGGTAATACCCTAAGCAATCACCATAGAAGTTTGAGATCTACACCCAGTGGTTCAATGGCTTCAATTGAACATTTTGTTCATGCGCCTCCGACGATAATTGCAATATTCATAATGTATTGTTCACTGCTTTCGGCTGGCGAATTGAATACAATACACAATGAATTCCTTATACAATGTCACGTAGATTATTGTAACCGGTCTCGTTACAAAGTAGAGACAGTCTTAGACTTTGGTACTTTATATATTACTGTTCAAATTCGCAGCCTGTGATAGGATTGTAGGAAGATATATATTCCAAACATCAATAGAAGAAAAAGTCAGTTCAATAGATGGGTAATCAACCGCAACGAGATACAGGGATGCTGAAATTCAAATTTCAATCTGGAGAAATTGGAATACTGAAATATTAGGAATGGTATATGAAACAGCAAAATTACCTATTAAAGAGATAATTAAACTGATTAGGAATCCGCCAGGGAATTCATATACTCTAGAGCGTGTGAACAATGAAAATGATCGAAATACAGATAGAATGACAGTAGAATACCTCACTGATACCAACAACCCTATCCGGGTGATATGTAGTTTTGCAAAAGATATACAGAAACAGTTACAGAATAATCGAATATTGGTAATACAATTGAAAGACAAATTGTAAAGTCTGACTGGAATGATATAAGAAGATGCTTTGGAATGTGTAATGAGAGGAACAATATGGCTAAATTGATGGTAGTGGTGAGTAATATCCTGCTTATAGTATAAATAATTGCTAATATTATAACTTTTGCTTAATCTTCTAAATTCCATATTGTAGTCCTGCAAATATCATATTAACAAACATTGTGATTGACAAGTTGACAGAGAGACTGTGGTAAAAGAAACCAAAACAAACAGTTTTTGCTAATCAGATATTCCTATATTCAAATTACCTGATTTTTCGGTACAGTATATTGGTCAACTATCTATATTGCAGTTTTACCTGCTCTGCAAATTCATATGCAGATAGTAAATTCAGGTAAAGAACTTGTAATGTTTCATAAGCTTTCTATGGAGTTGAAAGCTATATTGGACAATGGTCTCGATATCTCTCAAACTGAATGATTGGATACAGGTTTCACCAATATCAGCATTTTATAATTTTGGACACAATATGAGTGAAACTCATATTAATAGCATCAAATGTCCATGGATGGTCCAGTGCAAATGAAGGTCATACTTATAAAATACTACAGATTAATAGTAAAACAATGATTCACACAGACGCCCATTGATGTTGAGGGCCAATAGATACCAGAGGGTAGTAGCTAATACATTGTTAAACGTATTGATAAATGATGTCATAGTTGTTATTTAGTATGTAGTATACATGAGCATCTGGTGTATAAGAGGCAACTGCAGTGTAATATATTTTTTTATATGCAGTTACAATGATATCAGTTTAGATACTGCACATGTAAAGGGGTATTTCAACTGCCTATATACAATGATGTTAATTTAGTAATCATGGTTCTGAGTTAGGTAAGTAGTCTAATATATGTAAAACTAGCTCCACAAACTATGTGCTATATAAAGGCAGCTGCCAATGGGCTCATCTGGAGGAGTGGTCCACAAAGATCACAATGCAATTGTTCTGACTGAAAGATGTTGGCACATCGGATATGAACTCTACATCCACACTCTTCCAGCTGCCTGGTGCAACTGGTAGTGGTTGTAGCAATCTGATTTCTTTCCCAGCCCATTGATTAACTTGCACGGACATGTTGCAGCCATTTGTGTAGTCTTGGACTGTTATACGGTGGCGTGCGCTCGAGTAGTCGAGTGTGTGCGGGCGTATGCGAAGGTGTGTCTATTGTATCGTGTAACGAGACATGTCGCATCGACATAAGGTCGATCGATGACTAATGGTGCTAACTACAAAAGAGGCAAGTTACATCATAGTCCTTGGCATAGTGATATCCGTACTTCCAATCAGCTCAACACTCCTCCAGGACGGCTATCACGTCCGTTTCAAACAAAAAACAGTAAACAAAGGAGAAGAGGAGCCAATCAAACATTGTGGATCTCCTCGAAACAAACGTGCCCAATCAATTTACTTTCCGACGGCATTCCCGATACCATTTCCATGTCCAATTCCGATACCATTTCCGAGACCATTTCCGAGGCCATTCCCGATTGTACCGAGGCCATTTCCGAGGCCATTTCCGAGTCCATTCCCGAGTCCAATTCCGATCATTCCCATCGCAGCACACTGCTTCAACAAGGCGGGCTTTGGCAGTGGCTTTGTGAAGCAGTCGGCGAGCATCTCAGCAGTCGGTATGTAGCTCAAGTCGATCTCTCCATCTCTAGCCATATCTGCAGCAAGATAGTACTTGGTCGCAATGTGTGCAACTGCAGTTCCGCGGTAGATTCTGTTCTTGATGCTCGCGATCAGTGACTGTGAATCTGAGAACACGTGAGGGATAGTCGGGATGCCGAGCTCGTTCAAGAGATGCGAGATCTGTGTGAGTCTCATGCAGCCTACTCCAAAGGCATAGTATTCGGCATCGGTCGTGGACTGGGCAGTCGACTTCTGTTTTCTCGATCGCCAGTCGACCGCTCCTCCGAAGGTGATGACCAGTCCACTTGTCGATTTATAGTCATCCGGGCATCCAGCATAGTCCGAATCGACATAACATCTAAGTGCACCTTCTGCTTCTCCTCCGAAACGCAGTCGCCAGTCCTTCGTGCCGTTGAGGTACCGAAACACGCGCTTGAGAGCTACCATATGCTCATTGCTCGGGTCGTGATTGTACCGGCTGAGGACTCCGATGGCACATGCGATATCGGGCCGAGTGGCGGTCATCGCGTACATAAGGCTTCCGATCATCGATTGGTATATGGTTGGATCGCAGGCTTCTTCGTCGGGCTTCCTCTTGTGAAGCTTCATTGCCATTGGCGTGGCAACTGGCCTGGACTCGTCCATTCTGAACTTCGCCAAGATCGTCCGAATGTAGCTGTGCTGATGGATGTCGATCGTGTGATGCTCCCGATTGCGTTCGATGTTCATGCCGAGATAGAAGGAGACACTCCCGAGATCATGCATCCGGAATCTCTTCTTCATCTGGTCCTTGATCTGCCCAATCAAGCCCTCGTTAGCAATGATGAGGAGATCATCGACGTACAGAACGACTGCGCCGACGACTATGTCTTGATCCTTATCGTGGAGCACGAACAGTCCTCCGTCGACACGTGATGCCACGAATCCAATCGAGATCACGAAGTCCTTAAAAGTGCCGTACCAAACGTGCGAGGACTGCTTCAGGCCATAAAGAGACTTTCTCGAGCGGAGTACCATCTTCCGCGAAGTCTTTGTTAATCTCCCTGTTTGGACCAAATTAAAATATCCCTGCGGCGGGTGCATATAGATCTCTTCCTCCAAGTCAACTCCCAAGAAAGCCGTGCATACGTGCATTTGATGGATCTCGAGATCGTACTTGGCGGCGATGGCGAGTGCCAGCCTAACATGGCCCAAGCGAGCAGTCGGTGCATACGTGGCCTGGTAGTCGATGCCTTCAATTGGGTGATTTCCTCCACAGACTAGCCTGGCCTTGAACCGCTGCACATTGCCTGCTCCATTGCGCTTGATCTTGTATACCCAGTGACATGGCAAAGCCTTTCTCCCTTCCGGAAGCTCCACGAAATCTCCAAAGACTTGATGCTGACCAATTGCATCTAACTCTTCTTTCATCGCCGTATCCCATTTCTCGGCGAGCGGAGACTCGGTT